>JACCDO010859200.1_pt1 | contig 27298 bp, 28 predicted proteins | sample 7446101 | NCBI WGS metagenome assembly JACCDO01 (sample SAMN15323440, study PRJNA562643) | freshwater metagenome | isolation source: river surface water | place: USA:Blue River Watershed | collected 2017-08-16 | reverse complement strand
TTATCGACACCATCAAGCGACAAGATGAATGTTTCACCAACGCCATCAAAGGCAGTGAATGAAATTTATTCATTTATTGATCAACTAAATTCAGATAAAAAAAGAAGTAAAAATATATTATCTAAAATTGATAGTATTACTGGTAACATATTATATATGATTATCTCACTTCCACTCATATTACTCACTCAACCTAGCTGGTGTTACTGGTAGTAAATTAGATCTTCTTCATACATTTAACAATTTTAATAATTTTGGAAGTGATTCAGATTCAGATAAAGATTCAGATATATCAGGTTCAACTAATCGTACTATTAAACCAATCCAATTTATTAACTTACTAAACATATTATAGGTGTATCAAGTGATGAAGAATATGTTCCAGTAAAAAAATCTGTTCATGATATACCATTATTAAAGAGGATAGCTGAAATAAAAGAAAAAAATAAATTAAGAAACAGGTAATCAATCTTATTTGTATTCGTGGTTCTATACTCACTTACTTGTAACAGTATCACTTTAAAAAGTGCAAAGGATATACTCGTTGATACTGCTACCGCATTACTCAATAAAGCTGATTCGGATGATTCAGAGGTAGGTGATGTAACTAAGGAACCACAGAAGCAAGAGATTCATCACACACAGACTGTTGTTACTAGTTTATCTCCACCACGTTCTATTGATAGTACCGAGGTAACGAACCCAAAGCCATCATCCAGTAGTATATCAAATAGCTTAGACAAAAGTATTACGACTCAAGAGACATCAACCAGTAGTGTGCCGTTTACAGTATCACTGTGGCCATTTGCCTCAGATGCAGGTATTAGTGCTACATCAGAATCAAAACCAACTATAGATGAAACTATAAAAACTCAAGATCAACCATTCGCAATGTCATTATGGCCTTTCACCTCCGAGACAGTCAGTACAACTACTAATATAGCAGCTCCTGATAGTGCAATCAACGACATTCCAACTCAAAAACAACCCAATAATAACGCACCATTTGCAGTGTCATTATGGCCATTCACTTCGGACACAACTAGTACAACCGCCAATGCAACAACAGTGTCAAGTAGTACCAATGACAATCCCGCACCTCAAGTGCATCCACAGGATAATACTGCACCATTCGCAGTGTCATTATGGCCATTCACTTCGGACACAACTAGTACAACCGCCAATGGACCAACAGTATCAAGTAGTGCCAGTGACAGTCCCGCACCTCAAGTGCATCCACAGGATAATGCCGCACCATTTGTTGTATCATTATGGCCATTCACCTCGGACACAACTAGTACAACCACCAATACAACAGCTCCTAATAGTAATAATAACAACGTCATTCCAACTCAAGAAGTACAAAGTAATACTACACCATTTGTTGTATCATTATGGCCATTCACATCAGAGGCAACTAATACTACATCCGCACCAGAGCCAGCAGCAGTTGCTGATAACACTCCCGCAATAGTAGCCTCGGATGATAAAACACCAGCAAATGATAACAATCCACTAACAATAATGTCAAATGGTATGGAATACCTATCATCGGCTATTGCAACAAACGCACTGAATATAGTGGACATATCAGCTGATGCAACAGAATTTGCTACTATGTACGTTATTGAAAATACACCAATATTAATTGAAAAATCCGCTGATAATATGTTATTTGTTACTGATTCAATCGCTGATGCTATTGATGCAGTAGTGTTCAATCCAGATAAATAATTGTTAAAATTGTACAAATTATACAAAATCTATATTATAATTTCACTTACTCACTCACTTACTTACTTACTCACTTACTTACTCACTCACTTACTTACGCACTCACTCACTCACGTACTCACTGAAATATTTATAATTTAGTAATAATCAAACGATTACTTCGCTCTATTTGAACTCCTGATTGAACATCATGAATATCAATGAACATTGTGTGTTCACCATTAGTTATACCTCGTAATTCTATTTTTCCCTGCACGTGATGACTATCGATGTTACTTAAGAGATCATTGGTTATGTTGTAGTAATAGGAGTCGTAGTTCAGCATAAAATAATAATTTTTAAGTTCATTGAATGGTGGAATAGTAAATAAAATGATGAATTCGTTGGAGTGGATAATACTGCGATCCTATGAGTAAGAAATAAACGAGTAAGTGAGTAAGTAAGTAAGTAAGTAAGTGACGAACGCACCTGGGGATATACAATTTGGACAGTCTTACTTGTACTAAATAGAGATGCATCATTAATAGTAACATCATTGTTTACCTGCTGTACTTCAGTAGTAGTCTGTTGTGTTAATGTGTGAAAGTAAAAATATGAAGCTTTTGTTGCACTTAGTATTTTACTGTTATCACCTGTATTAACATAGACATCCACTATTAATTCATGGGCACCATCGTATAGACCATAATCATTCATATCTAGTTTGATTGTAGGGACATTAGCATTTTCACTATTCAATACTATACTGAATTTATTTCCGTTAGGAAATTGTAAATTCCTCTGATCTAATGTTATATTGACACTCAATGCTACCGTCAATGGACGCACGTGGTATACATTTGTGATATTAAATATATCCCCTGTAACAATAATCAGTGAGTGAGCGAGTGAGTGAGTAATGAGACTATGGTTTACCTTCCAATTGAAATGATAACAAACTACTCGTTGTTACTCGCTCATTAACAGGTTCTGTTATGTATATAATCATGCTATTTTCAACTTGTTTATTTGGAAATAATTTGTAATTTCCTCGATACACACTTAAGTAAGTATATGAGTTAGTTATTGAATAACTATATGCGTAAGTTAGATATTTACCTTGCTAATCCAAAGTCATGAATTGAAAGCACGATCATTACAAAAAAGGAAAATAATAAGCTATAAAACACTATCGGGGCATACACATCATCGGTGGATGTACAAGGAGGTTTATTATTCTTTAGAAAAGGAAGTGAATATGTATATAAGAGAGAGTATAAGGGAGCAAGTACATTATCTACACATTTTTCCTTCTTCTCACTAATTACTACGGTTTTAGTTGGTTCATTTATATTACTAGAAATAGATGCTTTAGTAGTGCTTGTGACTGCAACAGCCACCGAGGACTCTGCAAATCGCACGCTTTTCTTAGATTTCATCTGATTAAAAATGCATTACTTTTCTGCCATCTAATCGAGAAAATATTTTTTTCTCCAAGTTCCGATATCGGCCCAAGTTCCTGCATTTGTAGAAGAAACAGAGGATGAGTCTATTATTAGCGACTTGTTTCGACAGTTAGATGAGTAAATAACGGATGAAAGCATCTAAAAACCTTTTATTAGATATATACCTGTTGTTGAGTCAATATTATAATATAATTTTAGAGTTGCGACTCTATGAATCAATGCTTGTGTAATTGGTGCATAGGTTGAGGTGTAATGTAATGAGTGATCATCGCCATCTAATTTCCAATCATAACTTGACTCTTTTTAGTAGTTCTAAGTGTTGTTTCGTACTCATTATTGCAGCTGCTGCCATGGCGCCGGACGCAGCAGTGCTCGGGACTCCTATCCCTGGATTAGTGCTATCACCACATCGAAAGAGGTTCTTTAATGGTGTTGTTTGACCTGGTAAACCCTTGCCAGCAATAAAAGAAGGGCCGTATGTTCCTTTATACCTATTGTTAAATCTTTCATGAGTTAAAGGTGTCCCTATCATTTCAATTTTTATCCTATTTTTCACATCAGGAATCACTCTTTCAATAGCCTTCCATAGCCCTTCGGCACGCTTTTCTTTAAACGCTAAATACTCTTCTGATTTTGTTGATGATTTATACTTTTCCCAAAGTTCATAAGGTTCCGATCCAGCATAATAAGCGTGTATAACATGTCTATCTTTTGGGGCTAGTGATGGGTCAAGTAACGATGGCATACTAACGACTATCACATTAAACTCGGAGTCAATACCCTTATTCCAGTCATTCACAACTGTCCACTGAGGAGGGATGTCCTTTGGTAAGTCCTTAGCGTCAATACCCAAATGAATATGCATAAATGAATTACATTTTGGTGTATTTTCTAATAAAAATTTACGTTCATCTTCAAATTTTTGATTGTTTGTCGTAGGAATGAGCTTGAAGGTGGTCCATAAGTCGAGATTAGAGACAACTGCTTCCTTCGCTGTGATTACATTACCATTTGATGTCCTGACACCGGTGCAAACATCATCACTATTTACCACAATACTATCAACTTTTGTTCTTCTTTTCACTATTCCACCATTTTTTACTACAGCCCGCTCCAAAGCATCTACAATCGCACTGCTTCCTCCCTTGGGAAAGTCGAGCACACCTTAGTGAGTAAGTGAGTGAGTAAGTGAGTGAGTAAGTGAGTGAGTGAGTGAGTGAGCGAGTGAGTGAGTGAGTGAGTGAGTAAGTGAGTGAGTGAGTAAGTAAGTAAGTGAAGTGACCATTTGGTTTGAATAAGTCTTCAACCATATACGCCATGACCGCCGAACTAGTGCCATAATCAGGTAAACCTTGAAGGAGAAAACATAATAAATTCATATAGTTTTTGAGGAAGCTATCTTTAATTTGCAGTTCCTCGTAGAATTCGGAGAAGGGACGCGTCAGCTTCTGGCCTTGCTTAATGGTCTTGAATAGGGGTACTAAATACGGCAAAACTATAGTACGAAGTGCACCTAGATCTGGTCTTATGGCAACAGTTGGTAATTTCATAACTCCTTCAGCAAGAGGACGCAAAGCGGATGATAATGACTTCCATTCAGTCATTGCATTTGGACCACCATATTTACGTAACGTTGCTTCAAATGCTTCAGCACCAACCGATTGTCTGAATCCCTCTGGAGCTTCTGGGAAAAAGCCCGTCCAGATATCGTAAGTGATCCATTCGGGTTCCTCCCCAATCATTTGGAAGACATGTTTTAATGGATTGGCTGAACGCTCTTGACTTAACCCTGAATATAGAGATGGACCAGCTTCAAATTTATATAATGGTAATGATGCTGATACAGGGGAATCAGTGGGTCTCACAACACCATCTTCAGTCATACAAAATTCATGGGCACAACCACCTATCTCATAATGTGCTTCACATACAATTACTTTCTTGCCTACTGCTGATAGTAAGGAAGCACAACACATCCCTCCTATACCAGAGCCGATCACAACCACATCCGCTTCTGTCGCAGATGTTGAGGATGATAACTTAGTCGATAATATTGATTTATGAGAAATACTAGCATGGTACCCATTACTATCGTCTATATACAAGAAGATCAACAACAACACTACCAACAACATTCTTCTTGGTATTGAGTGTTTAAACGGCACACCTTCAGAACCCACCAGAACTTCTGTTCTGTTGGTACTTGGGTAATGACTCATCCAAGCATGAGTTTTAACAACAAAAAGCGGTCCTAAATACTAATTGATAACGAAAATTTGTAGTTAAACTTAAATATAATTCAAATTTACAACGCTATTCGATAATCCCAATGGTTTAAGTTGAAAGGGTGTAACTTCTTCCTTAAGGGTGTGGAACAGTACGGAGAAATCATTTTAGGAATGTATGGTGACGAAGGGGTAACTAAACAGTATGGAACTAACAATTAATTAAAAAAAATACGATTTAAATATTAATATTAAACGAAAGTCCAAGGTTACCAGGAGTAACTCCATTAACAAATCCGTTTGGTCCTAACAATGGTGCACTTTCATCAGGTACACAAGATATTTGTAAACTACCTCTACCTTGTTGATAAGTGCAGGAAAGGTTAATATTAGTATCAGGTACTCTATAAGCTGCACCAACATTCCAAGGTGATGATGATCCTTGAATTTGTTGTTGAATTGCTTGTAATTGTTGTTGTTGCATTTGTAAGTATTGCATAGCTTGTTGGGTTTGTTTTGCTGCTGATAATTTCACTTCTTGTAATTTTTTTGCTTTATTAGCTATTTCCCCTATTAAATGAATGCGTGAGTGAATAAAGGATAAAGAAGAAATTAAATAAATAATATACCTAATGTTGTTTTTAAATGTGCAACCTCCTTTGAATAGTCCCATTCAGGATTTGATCTGGTTGATTCTTCAATTTCTTTTCTAAAAAATTCATCAGCTTGCATCATTGCTTCATATTCACCACCTTCATTAGTTATTGATGCCTTAAAATTTTTCACTGCTTTATCTCTTATTAAATTTATCTGCTTTAAATATATAACATGTAACTGATTATCAATAATTTTCTCTAATTCTTCAATTTTTTTATCATAAATTGCTATACATGAGTGATGGAGTAAGTGATTAAGTGTGTCATATACAGATAATGTTGATATATACCTTCATTATCTTTAGTATTGTCATCACTAGGCAATGGAGCACTTGATGTAAATTTTTCTATTGCATTATTACATATAGAATCGGCTTTACTACCATATTGTGGTATACACGAACCTAAATGATGTGAGCGAGTGAATGAGTGAATAAATTTGTGAATAAATGAGTAACTATACCTTCATCAACAACTTTTTTTAACTCATTAACCTCTACTGTTGCATCTTCAATAATTCTACAAAATGCATTATTACAAACATTATGGTACTTGCTATCACTACCAGCGACACTGACTGCAATAAATGTCAAGAATAGCACAAATCGCAGCATTTCAACTTGTTCTATTGTGACGATCGTAGGGTTTGACTACAATTTGGGCCCGGCCAAGGGCCGCGGCCGGCATTAGTACCGGTTGTTGAATTATATTATTATAGGATTTAATTAATAAGCTACTTGGACATGTAACTACGATTGCAAATCCTAGAGTACTAAACCGGTAAAAGTTTTATTAATATATATAATTTTTGTCTCAATTATTGCTGCAATTACAAGAGTGTCATGACATCAGCAAAAATTTTGCATACAAAAATACCTCAAAAAATTGGTCACTGCACTATAACTATGCGAAGCATATTTGTAGTCGCAATACTCTCTGTGTTTATATGCAACGGAAGCATACTTGTAACGGCATTGCAACAGGTTTGTCAATTATTAATGAAATCAAACTATAGTTAATTTCTTCTCTCGTCTCCCCTTTAACTTTCTTCAATTCTCTCTTAGGTCAGACATGTTACAATGAATATAAATGAAATCAATCAGATTCAAAATACTTTATTTGATAAATTAAATAATGTTTTAAGTCTGAAGAAGACAGATTTTACTTCAAAATATCCCATAAGTAATTTTGAAGGTAGTGCTGAGTGGTACGATGAAGTGAAAGGATCTAAATTAACTGGTGTTTCTCGTTATCACATGCATAATTCAGCTAGTGGAACATCAAGTATTAATGTTTGGATGGGTCCAGGCTATTTAGTACCACATTTATTGTTATCAATGAAATATGATTCTAATGGTTCGTTAATTCATTTATTTTTATACTTATTTACTCACGTATTTATGTCTTAATCAGGTTATGCTGTTACTGCTGATTATGTTCCTCGAGGTCCAACACCAATTGGCTCTGATCAAACCTATTTAGAGACATATTTTGCTAATAAAGATGTCTTATCATGGTATGATAAGTATACCACATTACCATCAACGATGATATTATCACCATCTAAATCATTTACTGGAAGAATTTTAAATTCACCAGTACATTTATCTGTTGGAAAATTAAATATTCAACAACTAGCAGATATTTCTAATGAGCATGTAGATAGATGGATTGAATGGATCAAAGATGCAAAGCAAGTTGAAGCTAGGTAATATACTAATTCACTAAAATATAGATTACCCGAATATTCATTAACTCTCATTAAAGACAAAGAGGAGCTATTAATACTAGAGATGATAAGTTAAGAATGTTTTATTATAAAATGGCTGTTCATGATGCCTGTGTTTTTACTGGTGATGTAAATGTTGGTGCTGATTTAGGAGCTGCCATGACAGGTCCTGTTAGTGAAGCATATGTAGGTGGTGGTGGTTAATTTGTTACGAATAGAAAGAAAAATCGTATGTATTATGTAAACATGTTATTATAATTAACTATTTTTCAGTAATTCAAAAGTACTTGGAAATATGTCCACTACTACTAACAACCAATGCAGATAATATTGTAGACACACTAAAGTTGAACACATTTATAGCTGCAGCATCAGGAGACACATAATTTATTAGATATTTACTAAATACTAAGAATGAAACCTAGTAATAAATGAGAATATGAGTAAATGAGTGAATAAGAATTGATTGATTGAATTTAATACCAAATAATAAGCGTTCAATGTGAATAATGTCTTGGATACTTCATATAATCGATAAACGTTGATTTTTTTCAAATCGTCAGCACTAAATTGTTTCTCTGAATTAACATCAATACATGCATGTAAGTTTGTAGTATCCAATCTAAATAATAAAATGAATAAGATTATGCGAATCAATAAAGTACGAGGCAAGATTACCTAATTAAATTATTGATATATTGTGTATAACCATAACTAATTAACGTAATTGCAACAATAATTGCGCCAATATAGTAATAAATGCCACCAAATATCGACTCTTCTACCGTTGGAAATATTTGAGTTGTGTACAGATAGATCGGTAATCCAGTTATAAATACCGATGATACTAGTAATATCCCTAGTGATTATGTATATAAGTGAGAGTAATAGGTGAAAGGAGTAATATATGATTTTTCTTTTACCTTTGTATTCAGCTGGGAATTTATTTGTTAATTTCTTTTTTTCACTTATTCTATCCAATAATACTGATTCTGAATCAGTTTTATTTGACTTCTTAGCAGATGGCATGGTTTTACACACGTTTGATTGAATATATAAACGTATTCAGCTGTGTCTGTATCTAGCGGATTTTACTGCATTTCGCTTGCAAAAATTTTCAGGCCCTCAAATACCGGCGAAGTTTCAATGAAGACTGTATAACTAATTTTATGTGTAAAGAATATTGCTTAGACAATTTAAACATAAATTTACAAATACTTTAAAAATTAAATACCATCAAATACAACTTTGCCAGCATTATTTCTCATATTGCTATCAGCACCTAGTTAATTGGGTAACAAGAATGAAAAAGTGTTGAACAAAAATAAATGAGTGAGTAATATACCTTTACTCATTAGATACTCTCCTAGACTATCACCATAACCAAAATGAAAGCAATAGTGCAATGGCGTATTCCCTTTATGATTTCTCCCATTGATATTACATCCGTACCTTAAACATAATTTAGCAACTCTTTTATTACCATTTTGGGATGCAATAATTAGTAATGTATTACCTACCGAGTAAGAAAAAATGAGAGTAATTTAAAAATGAGAGAATATAAGTTAAATAGTCTAACCATGCTCATCTCTAACATCAATAGGTATACCACGATTTATTAATCTTTCAATTTCATCGACGCGACCATGTCTAGCATAACGAAATATGTTTTCTACTTCTTGTTCAGATATGCCATTATTATCAATTGTTTCATCATAATAATCATTATTATATTTACCTTCAGCTTGATGATAGTCAACGGTATTTTCATTTATGACAGTATGATAATAATCTTGTTTATACGATAAATATTCATCACTTTGATAATATACTTGTTGTTGCTGTTGCTGCTGCTGCGGCGGCGGCTGACGATAATATGCATACTCTTCATGACTATATTCATGATGCTGCTGTTGCTGCTGTTGCTGTTGTTGTTGTCGATAATTCGACTCTTGGTCATAATATTTGTACTGTACTTCATTTTGATATAATGAATTGCTAATATATTTTCTTGCTGCTGCACTACTATTATCATCTATACTACCCATGCGAGGTGTACCACCTATAGATCTAGGAGTACCAAACTCTTCAGAATTGTAACCAGTTTGACGAGGAGAATATACACCAGGTCTAGGTGTTACCCACTCATCTGATGATTCATTATTATTGGAATATGTTCGAGGTGTGTAGAATCTATCATCTCTGTGTATTTAGTAAGAACATTAATAAACGTTTAAATCAATTAGCGATTGAATATAACCTAGGAGTGTTTGTTGATGATGATATAGACCGTGGTGATACATACTCACGTGCAGATCTAGGTGATAAATCACGAGCGGAGTCCATATTCAACTACGACTAATACAATATCCCAATTTCCTTGCATAGGAAAAATATAATTTGATTGTTTCAAGTAAAAATTTAATAACTTCAAAGTTTTGATTGAAGACATCAGAAAAGCGGAGCCTATGGGGCGAACGGAATATTTGGTTCAATACCACAACCAGTAGTATATTAACGATAAGTAATTAAAGATTATCCGGTGGATGAAAATTTCAACCTGTAAGCGATAGGATTAAAATATTCTGCATTATTAAAAACATTTTCTAAATGTATTTTTTGATTGATCAAATTTTTATGCATTTAGGCAATAACAATTTGTCATTAGAAAAGGAAGGTATAGGTAATAGTGCGAATTGTCCGCGAATTTGCACTACTGCAAATGATTGTTAATATATTGTCATCGTAATGTAACGTTCGAATCAGTACTATTTACATTTAATTTTCTTATATACATACAAAGTTGTGAAGTAATGTAAATATTATTATATAATTGGAAATTTTAAGAAAATTATACATGTAACTGATCACTAGTCTACTGCATGTTTATTACCTACACCTTTTCCTCTTGCTTTCCATCGTGCTTTTGCACACAGGCGTCAGCAGTAACTGCAGTTGAGTGATAATCGACGGAGCAAGTTGCATCTCTGAATCCCAGCATACCAAAAACGGTTGCTGCGGGACAATATCCACTAAATCCGTATTGGAACAAGTTTGCGCCAACGAATGTGGTTATAATAAGGCACCATTCGCTGACCCAATAGTAAAGTGCTAAACTGATCAGTATGAAAGACCCAGCCATTACGTTCACAGCTGATTGGCGAGACATAGAACTTTTTGCCATTTTCGTTTTTGATGCTAGTGGATAGTGTGCAACTACGTGCAGAAAAGTTAGTTTATGCTCGAAGCTCAACTATATAATAACTACCTCGGTAGTTGCGGCCCGAAACTTGCGGGAAATTTTCAACTTCGATCAGTGTGAATCCGGCATTCAGCAAATATACGTTACTAAGTCTACTTTAGGATCCAACAAAAAGAATATAAATATATTCCGAGTGTTAAACAGTTTATGTTATAATAATTGTATAGTATGAATTAATATTTAAATCCACATATCATGATATTATGAGCCATACTTTAAATGAAAGAAAATTACATATTGGTGCCTTTTATTGTATATAAATTGTGCTTTATGCAAGATTTCATCTAATTTTATATATGTGCGTTTTTAATGAACCGGAACCGCGGTAATTGGAAGGATCTTTGCCTGCTAGGAAACGAAACTTTAGGTCTGTTGTTCTAGTGTTTCTCGTCAGTCGGTGTGAATTATGACGAAACAATTCTTCAGTACTCATTCACTTGCACACAATCACTCATTAACTCACTAAAATACTCACTTATTTATTTATTAATTCATATACTCCCTTTATAACTTGATTCCTTGATTTATCTTCTTATGTGCATTATTTTTTCCTCAGGTCTATTAATATACATCGTTCTGCTGCTTGTGGTCAAGGCGGGTGACTATACTTGGCAGGTAGAGTATATATATTTAACAAGTAAGTAATATTATATAATTCATGGCGTTATTTTTTCACTCGTAAAATTTATAGGTGATTGCAATGACTATACTGTTACGGGTGCAATAGCAATATTAATGGATAAGTGTATTCAATCAGGTTTTTACTCGCTAAATTTGCTAATTCTTTTAACTTACTTATTCATTAATTCTTACAGGAACTGGTAGTTATAAATTATCCTGTTCTAATGTAACAGATGCAAATGGTGATTTTACTAGAAATACTACGTATTATACTGATAGTATACATTGTGAAGGAAAATCTGATCCAAGTTTGTTAAAAATAGGTAAACTACTAACTCATTAATTTACTCATTAATTTACTCATTCATTTATTTAAATAGAAAAAATCAACTCTGCATGTTCATTAAAAACAAAATTTGTATGTGTATATAATCCAGTTATTGAAGATTGGCCAGGTTTTGGTGTATGGAAATCAAGTGTTGATGAAACAGTAGAAGCTGCAGCAGAAGAATGTAGTCAAGAATATGGTCCTGATCAAGTTTATGCACTACCTGGTAACTTTTTTACTTGATATTTCATCATTCATTCACTCATTAACCTACTTATTAAGGTACTTGTATGAATTATACAAATCCGGGGACAGGGCAAAAAAGATCATGGATATATACCAATACCTTAAATAATGGTGATCCATCCCAGTATTTACTGTACTATCAATATTATAACACTCTATCATGTACTGTTGATTCTACTGGACAGAATTTTGCACAAGATCAAATAGGTACGACTATTCAATCAATTCAGAACTTGTTTATTCACATACTTACTGTAATAAATTTCTTAATCAGGACCGTTTGATGTATGTGACGAGTATGTTCAAGGTGGTGTTATTAGACGACAAATACAATCTAAAGTATCCGAAATCCCTGGTATTGTAGTATTGCCATATTCTTCGTCGGTATCAATAGGAGATAATGCAAAAGGTTTTCTTTGATCATTTAATTTATTCACTTACTAATTCACTCATATATCCTCCTACTCTTAAGGTCGTAATTTAATTGGTGTCATTGTGCTCATTATTTTGATTATTTATGCTATTTGTGCATTATTGGGATACGCATTATGGTATTCAATCCCTTATCCATATACTTAATACTTATTTACTTAACTAACTTAATTTCATTTATTCAGGTACTATTTATGGGTGTATATCCCTCAAAAGAAAACTAAAGAATTAATGCGACGTAATTCATCTTCAACGAAAGAGGAAAATACATCCAGAGATTCGGATGCAGGAGTGCAACTAGATGCATGGAACTCATAAAAATTATTATTATTATTGTATGCTCATAATAACAAACAAGTATGTTAATGCTTATTCATTCTTGAAAAGAAACAATTGATTATTACTAAGGAAATATAAGCAAGAATAAGTGACTTTGTTATGAATAAATGCAGCTGTGAGTATGAGTTTAAGTTCGTAAGAAAGGTAACTCTAATCCCTATTTTTTTTCGAATCTTGACTTGGCGATGCCATCGATGGCGATACATAAAAAGCAATCGAAATCACAAGTGCTATACCAACAGTACCAGTAATAGGTAACGTAAGTATGGCATCATCTCCAACAAGCAAACCAAAGCCAGTAATTGCAGTTGATATTGATGAAGTTTTAGCGCAATTTATGCCTACATTGGCTAGATTTCATAATGATAATTATAATACATCGCTTGATGTTGAAGACTTTAGATCGTACAAATTCCATGAGGTCTGGGGAGGAACTGCACAAGAATGTAGTGATAAAATGGATATATATTTTAACTCTAGTTACTTTAAAAATGATTTAATACAAGTTCCAAGTGCATTTAATATTTTGAATGAACTCAAAAATACATATGATTTACATGTAGTAACTGCTCGACATGATGGAATTGCTGAGCATACCAAATTTTGGATTAATGCGAATTATCCTGATATTTTCACCGATATTCACTTTGGTAATCATTTCGCTAAAGAGGCTGGTAAATCCGTATCAAAATCTGAACTATGCAAGAAGATCAATGCGATACTATTGATTGATGACTCTCCAATTTATGCCAAGGATTGTGCTGATAATTTCTTGCCGTGCATCTTGTTCGGTGATTATCCATGGAATAGATATGAATATAATTCTAATTTAGCTACTAAATACGCTGGATTAATATATAGAACACATCATTGGAATGAAATGAGTAGCCTCATTGATAAGGTACTACATGATCATTACCACCAGATGCAACTTGCAGCAATTCAAATGACATCAACTAATAACAAGCAAACAAATTTAGAGACGATAAAAAAATTATGTGAGAAGGCAGTGAATGAGAATAGAGTAGACTTAATAGCGTTACCTGAGTGTTGTGTATTCATTGGTACAAGTGTTGATGAGACATTACAAGCCGCAGAGTCGTTACACAATAGTCAAAGTGTAGATTACTTATGTCAAATAGCCAAATCATTGAATATATATCTGCATGTAGGGGGTTTTCATACACTGGAATCGGTGGATAACGGTGAAGGAGGGAATAGTAACAAGATATCAAACACTTCGTTACTCATAAATAAAGATGGAACAATAAATGATCAAACCATTTATAAGAAAATACATTTGTTTGATTCGCCGCGGCATAAATTATATGAAAGTCATAGTACTACATGTGGAAATGATATCGTAGGTAAACATTGTCACCCTTCTTACTCAATTACTTACTCACTCAATACTTACTTACTCACTCAATAGTATTTGAACTAAATTCTTATAAAGTTGCTTCATCTATATGTTATGATTTACGTTTTAGTGAACTTTATGCAAAGCAACGAGAACTAGGTGCAGATATAATTATGGTACCAGCTGCATTTACAGTTGAAACTGGTCAAGCTCATTGGGAAATATTATTAAGAGCAAGAGCAATAGAAAATCAATGTTATGTTATTGCACCTGCACAAGCTGGTAAACATAATGAGAAAAGAGTGTCATATGGTAATACTCTTATTATTAATCCGTGGGGTGATGTTATCTCACGATGCTCGTATTATAATAGTACGAATGAATCAAATTATGAAGAAATTGCTGTTGCAACTGTCTCAAGAAATATATTAAATCAAATCAGAAATAGTATGCCAAAACATAGTCATCGAAAGCCAGAAGTTTATAAGTAAATATAATAATTATTTACCAGTATTCGGTCTATTAATAGTTTTTATTCCGGGTAATTTTTCTGCTGCACCTGTTGTTTGTGGTCGGCTTTCTTGTTCAATATTATTATCTACATTATCACTTATTGGTCCATTATTTTCAAATGCTAATGCACCAGTTTTTGGATTAATTGGAAATGCTTTCGCGTATAATAGGGTTAATACTCTCTCTTGTGAAAGCAATAATTCAAGTGCTCGTTCTCTATCTTCTTGTGTAAATTGTTCCATAGGGATTAAAGATGGATTTTTACCATATAATTTTGCTAAATCATTACTATCACCACTAAATTGTGCTGAATCAATATGTTTACGAGCTATTTCTTTACGCACATCATCAACACATTGACGTAACATAAGCTCAACTTCTGTACGAGATTTTAATTCTTGTGCATAATTTGTTCTTACTTGTTGTAAATTACGTCTTTCATCAGCTAATAATTTACGTAATCTTATATTTATATCCTTATATCTTTCTTCAGATTCATTTCTATTCGGACTTAATCCCATAGCTAATGTATTATTTTGTTTTGTTGGGGAACCATGAGATGTTTGTAATAATACTTTTTCTTCTTCTAAATCTTTAATTTTTTGTTTAAATGATTCATTTTCTGCTTCTATTGCTGTATATTCAGCACGTAATCTTGCATTATCTTTCTTTACAGCTACTAATTGTTTGATCAAAAAATTACGATCTTGTTCTTGAGATGAAAATTGTGATTTTAAACGATTATTTTCTTGTAATAATGTTTGATTTACACGTTCTAACTTATCTGCTACCTAATACACAAGAATATAAGTAAGTAGGTAAGTAAGTAAGTAAGTATAATGGTAAATGTAATTACATACCTCTTTAGCCCATTCAACTTCAGCCTCTAATTGTCTCGCTTTTTCAATCCATGCACCAGCACCATCATCCTTTTTACTTTTTTCTTTTTCTAATTCTGTTTGTACATCAAATAATCTCGCACGAAATGCTCTTAATAAATCCCTTTCTTGCTCTTGTAATATTTTTGCTGTTCTGTCCTGTACTAATGTAACATTATTTATAATTTGTCCTATTATAGATAAGCAGGAGTGAATAAGATTAAGATTACTTATATTAAAGTAATATTTTTACCTTGTAATTGTTTCAATTTATTCATTTTTACATCTGATTTCATCCAACCCGTTTTCTCTTGTCTCTGCAATGTTAACTCTTCTTCTAATTCATCGATTCTTGATTTATATGCTCTTTCTCTTGTAACATAACTTTCTTGTCTGCGCTCTAAATCTTTTTCTAACATTGATATTTTATTTAATAATGCACTTGGATCATTTTCACCACCATTACTCGTAATATTATTATCACTTGATGGGACTTTGCCTGTCCCAACACTATTAGTGAGACGTTTCGCCATCTAGCACTGCTGTGGATGCTATTCCAAACTACCTACTACTATAGCAGGCACTAGACTGGAAGATAACTGATCGAAGAAAAATTTCTACTGACCGGTACTGGATCCAAAAGCGAATTTCCATTGACTTAAAGGCTGGATAAAAGGTAGCAGAGACTGGGCGAGACCTGCAATAATTGTTTTGGCACTAATTTACACACTAAAATAAATTTTTACTTCAAAGTTCTGATAACTTTTACCACACCCGAAGGCCGCATCATTAAGATGAGATCGTTACCCGAAAAAGGAAAAAATAAACCCAATTTTGTAAGTCTATTGGTCTGAAATGGATAATAAATCGATTGAAAGCGATGGGAAAGCAATTGAAGTCGATGATAAATACAGTAGTAGTGAGTATAACAATAAGTTGGATCTTTTGAATAATATAATCTCTAATGGATTGAATAAATTATTGACTGAAGCGTCCCAAAGGAATTATCTTGATCCTCCATATGGTTAGTAGTTCATACAATCACTTACTTATTAGCTTACTGACTTTTCTACATACAACAGGTCGCGCACCATTGCCAACTCCATTAATGAGTGAAGAGGAATGGTTAAAAAATGGTGGATTGAATAGTGTAAAATCTGGTAATATTGATGATGATAATAATGATTTTGTGTTTAATTATGGATTTAATCCAATCAAATATTTGGCTGAATATATTCAGTGGTCACATCCTGATGGTATCTTGTTCTTTCATCTTATTTGTTGATACAATTACTTATTCTTTCATTACTATAGAAATAAAAAAGAGAGAAAAACAACGTATTGATTCATTTAATCAACTAAATAAACGGGTACAACAGTCAATTAAACAACTCGATACAAGTAATGAGCTAAAACAAGCTATAGACGTATACAGCTCAGGTATAATGTGGGGACCATTCACATCACCATTATCATCAACTAGTGTATTAGTCATATGTCAACCATTGAAACCAGGCACTGTGATAATAGAAGTTAGTGAAGAATCATCATTTTTACCTGATAATACACAATCATATCTAATTGCAACAGCGAATACAGGTATTTATTTCGATCCACAAACGTAACTTACTCATTAACTTACTTTCTCACTCATTAGTTGATGACGAGATTGTAAAACCAATAAAATACACAATTAATGACTTAGCAGCCACTTGTAAGTACTATATTCGATGCACATTGAAGGATAAAGTAGTCGATGAAGAAATAATGCCTACATTTACCGGGGAAAAATACTCCAACAGTGAATTTTATACAACTCCACACTCATTTGTTAGTGATGAACCAGTTGATGAAGAGAAAGCTAGTGGAAAATATATAAAAATGAAACCAGTTTCATTAGTATGTCTAGGTATTGTTATAGCCTTCAAGCTTACACTCATTCATTCACTCACATACTCATTCTACTCACAGGTTTATCCGATTATGACCGTAATAATATTGATATAACTAGTCTTGTCAAACCACTTGTACATGGTAATTCCACCGGTATTGAAATCGATGAGCCTACCACTGATGATGCTATGGCTAGTACACAGACAACAACGGTACTTAATTGTATTTTGGGTAATATATTAGGTTGTAATAATAGCAATCCTATTGATTACTCTAATCACGTGTGGAAATTATATCGCGGTACGCACTTACTAATATACTCACCTCACCTTACTAATTCACTCATCTATTTCTTTGTAGGTATATTCAAGGATGCAACATCTGATGCATTTCAAGCAAATTATTTGTTTCGTCAAAATAGTGTGATATTATCATGGAATGATTCACGTGGAGGTAGTGATAGTGAGTTAAAAGCAGAAGAAGCGATATATAAACAATATCAGTATGACACCAAGAAATATCAAAAGAAAAATAGTAATAGTAAAGGTCCCAAGAAGGTATTGTTACTTACTTACTCATTCACGTATTCACTCACTAACTCATTCACTTAACAACATAGGATAAGCACTCAGCACAGAATGCACCAGTATTGACTCGACCACCATTAACACCATCCTTGGCCTCATTAATTTCTTATTTACCAATTGAATTAAAAGAAACTGCTACTAGTAATGTTTACTACTCCATGCCATATGGTGAACATATCCAACTATTCATATTGGACTCACGAAATGGTTTCCTTGGACAGACTCAAGCAAAATGGTTGCGTGATGAATTAATATCTTGTGGTTCATTGTGGAAAATAGTTATTAGTTCAGTACCATTAGGTATGGATGTAAGCAACAGTAAGACAACAAGCAATGATACTCTTACTGAACTTATTAATGATGTACCTGTACCAGAGGATGATGTGCAACAAGAAGGTAAAGTAAAGGTAGTATTACCAACAGCAACAGAAGATGTCGATGAAGATGGTAGAGTAAAATCAAGTCTAGAATATGTTGCAGCATATGTACAAAAGCATTGGTTACAAGAAGGAAAGAAAAAGAAAAATAAGAATGATGAAGCAAATGATAACAACACTGTTGATGAAACAGGATCTGTAGGTGAAGAACAAAGTGTACATTCACTAGACTCAGGAGTATCTTATCCTAATGATGGTAGTGTAATTATCGACTCTGGAATTGTATTCATCACTGGTGGTATCTGCTCACAACCATTCGTTGCTACATATGATCCCATTAATGTTGGTGTTCCTTATTATTGTGCTGAAGTTGGTGTTGGAGCATTTGGTGCTTCTACTGCATCACTTAATCCCGTCAATACCATTGGTTCTAACTTTTTATATGTTGGAAATGGTAGTGAAATTGAAACATCTGGATATGCTGCTGGTATTAATTTAACTGAAGATGGTGCATTAAATATTAAGATAGCTAGGCATGGTACAGTAGTAGAGACAACTGATGTATTATTACCAAACGAGGGTGTGGGAATAGTATATGATGCTGTTTTTCGATCAGCTAAGATGTTTAAATCGTAAAATTATTGTATTTATAACTCATTATTTACATTTTGTTTAAGCTTTGCTACTGCACTATCTAGTTCACGGCGTAAAATAAATATTGTTTCTTTTGCTGCAACTAACTCACTCTCTGCAAGACTTAATTTACTTAAAATTATACGAAATTTATTATCATTTGTTCCCACTAACTCTGTAGCGAGTGATAATTCTGATCTTAATGATGTAATAAGAGCATCAGCATCTGCCAGCTTTTTCTTGGTTTCTTTTTCAAATTTATTTAAATTATGATAAGCAGTACGTCGTGCATCTTCTGCTTCTCTTTCACATTCGGTTGCACGATCTAAACGGGCTATTAATGCTTGACATTTATCTTCACCAATACGACGTTCTTGATCAATCGCAGCGAATGACTGTTGTAATAACCCATCTTTACGGGCTATCTCGGCTTTTAGTTCACTTATCAATTCCGTATTTCCTTTTTGTGTATGCTTGAACTTTACTTTTACTTCATCAATAATAGATTTACCTGGTAAGGATGAATAAGTGAGTAAGTGAGTGAATGAGTAAGTAGGTGAGTAAGAGTGAGTGACTAACCATCTGATAACTCTTTGCGTAATAACTCAATCTCATCTTGAGCAAGTTCATACTTTAATGTAATCTCTGCTTTACTTGACTCCAGCATTTCCATTCGATTCACTAATTCGGCGATACTATGTTGCTTTAACTCTACTTCGTGCTGTACTTCATGCATCATGTGATAGTTACGTACTCCTTTATGTAATTCATACATTCGACGGGATAATGCGCGAGCTATCGATTGACACAATGATTGTTCTGTCTCTAGATATGCTTTAGAATTAAATGCGTGTGTTAAATATTCTTTGGTAATGAATAAAGTAGTCGTTTCTTCATCACTGCCGTACACTTTCAAAGGTATATTCATTGATGAAATTGTATCCAACTCAGTTTCATTCATTTTTGTTATATTCAATACTCCAGTAATGTCATGGCACTCAAGTAAATACTCTATACCTGCACGATTTGCTTCAATAACTTTTGCTGAACCAGCTGATGATGTAGCAGAAGGAGATAATAGCTTAGGCGACAATGTAACTAGCTTGGATGCACTGAGGCTTCTGTTCAAAATAGTGTCAGATTTATCTGATTTCGTGGGTGTATTAAGGTTGGAATGTTCTACATTGAGGTAAGGAGAAACATATTGATGATTGAATATAGTGTCAGTACTTTTATTGTCAACAACATGTAATGAAACAGAAAAAATTCCTGGTAATTGCACTAATAACGACTGAACAGCAACACATAAATCAGCAATATTGTCGTGATCTTTATTGATTATACCGTCGTGACATAATTCACCAAGTGAGAGTGAGAGAATACGCAATTGATGTGACATTAATTTACTGTCAATATCAACGTATTCCAGCGTTGAACTTGACTGATGATGTCGTTCAATAAGTAAACCAATTTGACACATAAACTCCTGAAATAGATAGATTGTATTCATAGCTTCATCACACATGATATATTCATGCATATTCGGTGTAATTTGTAATTCTAAAACCGCTAAAGTTGAATTAGAACCTATATTACCACCTATAGATAACCATATATGATCCTTTCTGTCGCTTTCACTATTTTTGTGGTTTGAACCTGATTTTTGAATAGGTTTCGTGAGTTGTTCGTGATGATCGAATGGGTTAAATAGAGACACTCCATCGGCGACTACGTCACATAGTACTCTGTGTGGAATAGGTGAATGAGAAACACTATGACATTGAAACCGTAAAAATGTTCGCATATTAACCACACCATTTAGCACTTCACTTGCATTCTCCAAGTTATCCAAGTGAATCGCACATGTTTTCCAATGGCTTGCATTGCCGACCATCTGTTCAGCCTCATGTTGCCAATGAAGCTTGGCATTGCATATAACCGCTGGTGCATCAGTTCTAGAGTTACCAGCAAATTCATAAGCCAATAAAGATCCAAATATATCCCAATCGGTAACGAGTCCATCAATGAGACAAGATTTAATTTCTTGAAAGGAATTGGTACATTGTTTGCTCAAATCATTAATTGCTTTAAGTCTGATCACACTTGACTCTTGAGTAAGCTTATGCTGGTGTGACTTCAACCATTGTCGTACTAATTTTGCAGCTTGTAATCCCATTTCCTTCTTCTCTAACTCTCCACCTCGATTAGTAACTCCATGAGAATTATTGAATGATTCCCAATTAATTATAGATGTGAAGTGTAACTTTAGCACACATGATGATATCAATGAGTCTTTATCCTTCACTGTATTGGGGAAATAAGCAACAGGAATATAAGCATACGCACCTGACCACTCATTAATAGCAGATAAAGGATTTTCATAAGTCACAATACTATTCGTTACGAGACACTTGGCTGCAGCTTCATCTACATTAGAATTATTTTCAGTTGGTGTATAGTCGACTGATGCAGCTAGCTGACGACGCACTGACTCCTCGTATTCTACAACACTACTTGGTTGTACAGGAAGTAATGTAACTGTCGTTGCATCTAGTAGTAAGGATAAATGATTCTTTACTACATCATCTATTTGGGTCAATGATTCACAATTTGTGACAGCGGAAGCAAATGCTTTTTGGGCTACATTGACTTTCGTTGAATTAACTGTAGACTCTAGTAAATTTATTTTCTCTTCAAGTTGAAGTATGTGTAATGAGTCATCAATGCTGTTCGCAATGTAATCAATTATTGCAGCAATAGCTTGAAGCATTGATTCGCTATGTTCTGTAGGCCTTGCATCACATTCCATGTGTAACAATGCTACACTAGGTGGTGCAGGAGGCGACACTGAGGTTGAATCAATGGTGGAAGGTGTCCTGGCGATTAATGGAATTGTTATTGAAACAATATATTTTTTATGCTTGTGATTAGTATCAATAATACTAAAATCTTCAAATAATTTAGGTTTTAATGGTGCATCAAGTTGGATATATTGCTGCATATCAGTCGCCTTGATAACCGTTGGATCATCAACACATTTCAATACACCATGAATCCATCTGCATGCAATTCCTTCATATTTTAGCCCCATTATATCCGTTACAGGTATAAATAGGCATGCATCAGTATGCAATAAAGTTGTAATCAATTGCGAACAACATGAGAGAAATGAAGCATCATTAATCCATTTAAATTTCTCTAATAAATCAGGAGATTTCTGTTTAGTAACTTGCAACATAAAATGCAGGGCATCATACGTAGTGCTACCAGATAAAAATGATCCAGTAGAGGTAGAGGTGCCACCAGAGTGAGATCCATGGTGTTTTAATGATAATTTTTGATTTGATTCAAGGTGATTGGCCATAAAACTAAGTATTCTTGTAAAATTTGATTCGATCGATGCATCATAAACACTAGAATCTGATCGTGAGTGGAATTGTACCACACCCACGACCGCGTGACAAACAGTTGCTATAATAGGCAAATAGCGTGTGTGGTGCTTACCACCAACTTTAACTTCATTACCTGTTTCAAATGCTTGTTTCATCATATCCCAAGATGCTACACCTTTTACTACATTTAACGGTTGTTTTTGTAAATTCCAAACGACTAGTAACAAGTCATCAATATGAATATGCTCATTGTTATGCTTTGTCTCGTGATACAATTTACTAGTAAATGCTTCCATATGTTCCAACCATTTCTTATCTGTTTGTAAATCAAATTTTTGATGTAAAAAATAACCAGTAACTAGGCGAAGCTGGTATGAAAGCTCTTCATGTTGATTGCAATCACATAAAAGTGATATACAATTAAGTAATAAATTGTTATTGAAAACTATAAATAATAACACCTTCATCATTCCTTCTACACTCAAGGCGCGGGAATCAAGTGATAGTAAATCAGACACTGAATCATTGGTTTCTTGGGGGAAACATGAGTGATAAACTGCACTTATGAAGTGACTTAACTCATATATTTGTTTTTGCTTTTCACTAATTTCAGCTTGTAATTGATCATTTATGTTTATTCCAACTGCAAAACGATCCGTTATATGATTCCATTCATAATTTACTATTTCTAGATCATTCAATACCTTGGTACACATTGTATCAACATATCCACACTTTTGTAATCTCAATAGGTCGTCACTTATTGGAACATCCCTACTGGTGTTGGACTCCATGACATGGATAGCTAGCTTCTCTTCAATGATATACATAATACTTTTATACGCCAATGAATGTGCTACCTCATCAACAATATACTTCCTAGTACGCACGTTATTATTAAATCCTTTAACGGCAATAGTCAATACAGTTGCCAATAAGTGTGATGTTACATTGCATAGACACAATAGTGAGTTACGCATGATACGATTAACTTCAATATTTTTTCCTGTTGTAAAAATTGCAGAGGAATGAAAATTATGATTCAGTTGTTCTTCTTTCTTGACTAACTGTGTGATATCTCCATCGATTTTGTTGTCAATTACCCAGAATAATACAGCTCCAATAGGAGTAAAATCATTTACACCGTTACTTTCAGGTGCAAATAATTGTGATTTTACATACATGGTAATACTTATAACACGCAAATGTTGATTAAATCGACATTTGTTACTTAATATGTTTTGCAACAAGGAACCAGTACCACGAACTAAGTGATTAACGGCACGGGAATCAAGGACATCTATTGTGACATATATATCATTCTCTGACTCAACTTCAATAGAAATCGGTGTGCGAAGACGACATGTTTTGTGCAATTGTTTACTGATGGTATTGTCATCGACGCACATTGGTAGGTAGGTAATATCTTGTTCATCCGAGATATTATCAGCTAGAATTGTCCTCGTGTCACGTACCTTAGTATTAGCTGTGATACTACTATCACTTTTATTATCTTTTTCAACATAAAATGTATCTTGATTTGGGTATAATAAATTCAAAAAATCATGTTCATCAATAAAAAATGATAAATTTGCAACACAAAAATCACCTAATAATGAATTTCCACCAGTAACAATCTTACTAATAATGCGCTCACATGATATAAATGCAACTTTTATGTCTGTTCCCATATCAACTCCCTCGTGAACAATTCTTATTGATTCTTCCATAAAATTTGTCATATTTTGAAAATTAAATTTATCTTGTTTCGATGTTAATCCATCATATTTTGCGGATATTATGGTATTATCTAATCGTTTAGTAACCTCTGCATCATGCGCATAGTGAGTAATACAACCATGTAAGATAGTATCAAGAGAGTCAACTGTAAGTCGTAATGGTTCAATAATTGGTTGAAAATTTAATGGAAGCATTATATGATCTAATAAAGCACGAAATTGATTTAAAACACTTGGGAAAACCAGTACATCTCCAAGAGTAAGTATGAGATACTGTACATAATGTGCTTTGTTATGACTTAAAAATCCTCGGGTATAGAGTAAACCAATACTAGATTCAGATATATTATCAGCAATTCCAGCATCATGAAAAATATGATATAATAAAGTTGATGGTAAGGTTACCATACTACTCTGGTCTTTCTTCACGCTGTCATTTTGTAGCAATGAAATATGGTATTGAACTATTTCAAAAACTTTTTTCTCAATAATACGAGGTATTGATACCTTACTTTTTGCATTGATTATTTCTATACTTGACTCCTCGCTTGAACGGGATTCATTGATAATAATAGGTGCTATTACAAAAAATGGTGCAATTTTACTTATTTCATCTAGTAAACCAGGTTCATTGATATAAGAATCAAAGGATTTGTCATTCAACAAGCATTCTTCGACTGCATCCATGCCAACATCGAAGAAATAAGTACCATCTGCATACAAATTACATGATTCTGCAAGATTAAAAAATAATTTACTATGTTTGTAAACGAATTCATGTACTATTGCAGATATTATATCAATATTACTTTGTTCAAACACCGGTAGGAGCATTGGCAGTGCATCGTAGTCATTATTGAAGGAAATAATCCACTCACATTCAAAGTTACGACCTTCAATAGCAGTAGTATCGAATTCACTTTTGTAACTTTCTTCGTGATATATTGGGACAACAATATGCTTACCAGAGTGTTCATTCAGCTCATCACTAGCGGCTAATATCCATTTATTACTATCCGCATGAAATTTCCAACGACGTAATATTCCTTTTACCGTTACTTCTTTCACATAAAAAGATGATGAAAAGAAGACATATTTATCTTGAACACGTAGTTTAATAATGTCAATAACTAGTTGACGAAGACAGTTACTAAGAGCAATTCTCTTGGTAAATAATTCTTTGGAATCATCACGATCGACCTCTAAAATATTACTCTTCAGGGTATTGATAACTGCCGACAAACTTTTCACATGCTCTAAATGTGATACTTGTTGCTCTAATTCTTGTTGTATGGAATAAACTGATTTAAAAAGTGTAAAATCACTTGCTACATCAAATATAGACTGTAACTTCTGTATTAACGGTAACATATTTGATAATGCAATTGTATCATTATACCTGCCCGCTAACACTACAATTGTCTGACTATGGTAACTACTACCACTATCAGCAGCAGCCTTAGAAAAATTTGATAATGTAAATCCAATTAAACTAAAAAAATGTGCTGGTAAGAATGATACTAATGCTTTTTGATCATCATTGAGTGCCATTAAATGGTGTAATCCCCACAAATTATAGTCTAATCCATTAACTACTTCCACCAATTGCTCTTCACTTTGTTTAAATAATTTTGATAAGAATGTTTTACAACGAAATGTTAAAGATGACGAGGTAATGTCCCGCGATATACTTGCATTATCTAATATTTTCATATTTTTAGGAAGTGTAAGAATATCTAAGTTTTTGGTTGGTGATTCTAACGGATTTGTCACAAACACATCATCCGATTGTAATACTAGAACCCAGTTACATTGCAAATAACTCTGTAAATATTCAATTGTATCCGGTTTTATAAAAGCTGAAATTGAGTTATCTTCAAATATTGATCTCATACGATCTATTGTTGGATCAACGGCTACTAAGTCAGTATCGTTGATTGATTCAGTGGTAGTTCCTGGTTCTATCAATCTATTGAATAGCAATTGAAACTTTGTATTCATTAAATATGACTTGATAACTGGTACGATAGATGCAATTCTAGTCTCAACTAATTTTATATCTTTCACGGAAATGAACGAGTTTTTAAATCTGCAAACGATTGAAACATATAGAGTTGTTGCAAACTCAGGGAAATCACAAATTGGACTACATAAAATGCCTTTAGGTGCTGCGTTATCACAATCAACTACAATATTTCGGATGCTATTATCAATATCATTGCATACGATAGTACGCTGCTGTAATATGGACATACCCAGTATTGAAGGTATCGTAGAAGGATCTTTATAAGCAATACTATAAAGATTTAATTTAGATGATATAGTCTGCAAAAGTATTTTTGTTTTATCACTACTACTACTGTCTCCAGTCTGTTGTAAATAAGATATGTAAATTTCACAAGAACAATCAGGAAATTCATTCGAAATCACTTTAGGTAATAGACTCCACGTTTGTTCTAAGTCATCTGAACTACTACCTTGGAGTAAAATGGAGGAAATATTTTGAGTAAATTTACATAACCGATTATCTTCAATCATTCCTTCAATTTCTAAATGTTGGACTAATGCACCCATTGTTAACTGTGCTGCATAATCTAAGACCGAAAAATAATCAAGCAATGATACTGCACCATCAATAACCATATTGCTATTTAATTTGTCGCCTATAACAATCCAAATACATCTTGAGAATACACTAATACCAACAACTTCAACATTTGATCCAATAATCATTTGTATTTCATTTTCCGGTATCACATCCCCTAATTTCATTATAGAACCAGCATTAGAGGATCTAACAACACTATCAAATGTAGTACAGTTTTCAAATCTATGAATTATTGGATTAGTATCATTGTTATTACTTGGATACACACTTATCCAAGAGTCGCCACTTCTTAAACAACATA
>JACCDO010788927.1_pt1 | contig 27311 bp, 22 predicted proteins | sample 7446101 | NCBI WGS metagenome assembly JACCDO01 (sample SAMN15323440, study PRJNA562643) | freshwater metagenome | isolation source: river surface water | place: USA:Blue River Watershed | collected 2017-08-16 | reverse complement strand
GCGGATTTAAGAGGTGCAAATTTAACAGATGCGGATTTAAGAGGTGCGGATTTAACAGATGCGAAATTTAGCGGTGCTATTTTAACAGGTGCTATTTTAACAGATGTAATCAATGCAAACTTTACGGGTGCAATCGGTGTAGATTATAATAATATTGGGCCTCCAGTTATTATTGCGCCTCCAGTTATTAATCCTCATGCGCCTCAAGGCATTGCGCCTCCAGTTATTGCGCCTCTAGGCATTGCGTTTCAAGTTCATAATGAGTTTAAAGTTTTAAATATAGTAAATTTTATGGAAATTATAAGAGCTAATATAACACCAGATCGCATTGAAGGTGAATTGTTAGAAAAACTTATTACTTATTCAGTAACAAATTTACCAGCACAAACACCAGCACTTAGACGCATAAATGATACGATTAATAGGTGTGGTAGTAAAAATGGTAATGACGTCCAAGATGTTATTACATTTGTGTTATTGCAACCACCCTTATTTATAGAAAGGTATACAGAGTGGTTCGTAGATGAATGTTTAAATGCATACAACGCAGACAACAACCAAAACACCCAAAGTTGTGTTAAAGGACAATATGAAAGAGTGTTTATGAGTTTAAAAGGTGTGCTTGGAGTCACTTGTAACGAAACACCGGATTGTCCTCCTGTTTATAGAGAATTATTGGCGTGCTTTACACCAGATTATAATAAATTATTTAGAGACTGGTTTGCAGATCAATTGTCGGACGCAGAAACTAATTATGAAAACAAATCACCCGAAGAAAAAGAAGCATACCTTAATTCAAAAAAAGCAATATTTAAAGCATATGTTGTTAGACAGATAGGACAAAGACACGACATTGATGAATATCTTGATAAAGAATTTTCAGGATTTTATAAGGCAACATTTAGTGGTGGGAGAAAACGCAAAACAAAGAAACGCAAAACGAATAAACGAAAAACGAAGAAACGAAAAGGTTAATAATGGTCAAAAACTGATCTACATAAATAGTGATTTATGTATATTGTAAAATAAATAACGCATTTCTAGGTTCGTTTAGAAGTATTAAAAAATAAAAAACCTAGGCAATATAATTTGTCAAAAAAATATTATAGGTTTTTAGGAAATAGAACCAAATTAGATAACAAAAGTCGTTATAATAGTGCATTCAAATATTAGGTTTATACTTGGGCAATTATAATTCTAAAAAGTTTTTTAAAAATTACCTATAATTGTGATAAAGGTTTCTAGATTTTTTATATTTTTTTATATTTTTTCTAGTTTTTCTTCTTTTTCCACCTTTTTTCAATGACCGTTGAATTGTTGGTGCTGTTATTACCCGTGACCCAAATACTGGAATCGTATTTCGCTGTCTTGTTGCGTTTCTCCATGATAAATGACTTCTTTTTTTATTTTTTTCATATAGTAAATCTTCTTTATTTTCCTTATAATTATTTATTGATGGTACATTTGTTTCAAGAAGTGAAATTATTTTACTATATTTGTCTTTAATTGCATCATCATTGCTATTTTTTAATTTTTCATTAGCAGTTTCTAATAAGTAGTTGTAATCAATTGTTCTATCTGCTCCATAATCAAGCAAAAGTTGTACCTTATCAGGGTCTCCAAAAAATACTGCCATAAAAAGCGCAGTATGACCATTACTATCTTGCATATTAATTCCTTCTAGTTTCCCTTCTGTTTTCATTTTGTCTAGTATCCATTTCATCGCATTAATTCGTCCATTTCCACTCTGGTATATTAAAGCAGTCATTTTATCAGTTACAGAACGTGTTCCTTCTATTGATGTTGTTACATTAATATCCGTTATCTTTCCGTCATTAAACATTTGTTCCATCATTTTAATATCCTTTAGTTTTCCTCTATTTTCTATAAATAGTTGAATGTCATCAGATTCCTTTTCTTCAATTTTCTTTTGTTTTCCATTATTTTCTATAAATAGTTGAATGTCGTCAGCAGGATTCATTTTAATATATAATTTACAAATATTAAAATATTAAAATATTAAAAACAAATAGTCTAAATATTATTTCAAATATATAAATAAGTTATAATAAGAGCAGTCAAGTTTCTCCCAACAAAAAAATATAATACTTTTTTAAAACATGGCGATAGAGATTTTTATAAATTATCAAAAACACACATTTTTGAAAATCTCTATTTTCTGAAAAACCTAAGTTTTTCAGAAAACTGTTTACAAGAAAACTTAGGTTTTCTTGTAAATTATTGGACCATTTTAAAAACCCTCCAATGAAACATTTTTATAATTTAATTTAACAAATCCTATTTTTAAAACAATGCGATAGAGAATTAATTGCACATTTAAAATTACGCAGAAAGACAATGTGAAATAATATAAATATTTTTATAAGAATTATATTAGTCAAATGTGTAAAAAGGATAATTGTATTGTTAGACCAACATTTAATTTTGAAGGATTAAAAGCAGAATATTGTAGTAATTGCAAAGAACCAAAAATGGTGAATGTTGTTAGTAAGACTTGTATTTATCTAGATTGTAAAAAACAACCAAGATTTAATAAAGAATGTGAAATAAAACCATTATATTGTTCATCTCATAAGTTAGAAGACATGGTAAATGTTATAGAAAAAATGTGTATTCATCCAGAATGTAAAACACGACCAGCATTTAACAACGAAGGTGAGAAAAAGGCGTTGTATTGTTTATCACATAAAAAAGACGGAATGGTGAATGTGAAAAGCAAAACTTGTCTTGAGTGCAAGACAATGCCAAATTATAATAACGAAGGTGAGACAAAGGCATTGTATTGTTCATCACATAAAAAGGAAGGGATGGTGGATGTAAGACATAAAACTTGTTTTGAGTGTAAGAAACTTCCATCATTTAATAAAGAAGGTGAAACAAAGGCGTTATATTGTGCTAAACACAAAAAGGAAGGAATGGTGAATGTGGTTAATAAAACTTGTGTACATCCAGATTGTAAAATTCAACCAACATATAACAAAGAAGGTGAGAAAAAAGCATTATATTGTTCTACACATAAAAAGGAAGGAATGGTGGATGTGAAAAGCAAAACTTGTATTCATCCAGATTGCAATAAACAACCAGCATTTAACAAAGAAGGTGAAACTCTGGCGTTATATTGTGCTACGCACAAAAAAGACGGAATGGTGAATGTGAAAAGCAAAACTTGTATTCATCCAGATTGCAATAAACAACCAGCATTTAACAAAGAAGGTGAAGTAAATGCGTTATATTGTGCTACACACAAAAAAGAAGGGATGGTTAATGTAAAAAGTGAAACATGCCTTGAGTGTAAGACAATACCAAATTATAATAATGAAGGTGAGACAAAGGGGATATATTGTTTTGAACACAAAAAAGAAGGGATGGTTGATGTGAAAAGCAAAACATGTATTCATAAAGATTGTAGGATAAGACCATCATTTAACAAAGAAGGTGAACCAATGGCATTATATTGTCTTGCACATAAAATGGAAGGAATGGTTAATGTGAAAGATAAAACTTGCCTTGAGTGTAAGACAATACCAAATTATAACAACGAAGGTGAGATAACAGCATTATATTGTGCCACACACAAAAAAGAAGGTATGGTGAATGTGAAAAGTAAAACTTGCATTTATTCAGATTGTAGGACACGACCATCATTTAATAAAGAAAGTGAAACAATAGCATTATATTGCGTTGCGCATAAAAAAGAAGGCATGGTTGATGTCAAAACCAAAACTTGTAAAAGTTCTTGGTGTTCTATACAAGTTCGAGAAAAATATGACGGATATTGTCTCTTTTGTTATATACATTTATTCCCTGATAAACCAGTGTCGCGTAATTACAAAACCAAAGAATATGCTGTGGTAGAACACGTCAAAACAAAATTTCCCAATCATAACTGGATCGCAGACAAAATAGTAAATGGTGGTTGTTCCAAAAGAAGACCAGATTTATTATTGGATTTATTATACCAAATTGTAATCATAGAAGTAGACGAAAACCAACACACCGATTATGATTGCAGTTGTCAAAATAAACGCATAATGGAATTATCACAAGATTTGGGACACAGACCCATAGTATTTATCCGATTTAATCCCGACGATTACAAAAAAAATGGAACAATTGTAACGTCATGCTGGGGTCAAGACAAAAAAGGATTATGTGTTGTAAAAAAATCAAAAAAGGATGAATGGACGCATAGGTTAAATGTATTGGAAGAGAATATAAATTACTGGATAAACCCGAAAAATACAACAAACAAAACTATTGAAACCATTCAGTTATTTTATGATTCATAAATCGCATTTTTAATTTATAAAAATGTGAAAAAACAAGAATTCTAGGGACTTTTTCGGACCCCCTAAAAACGTCCAAAAATTTTTTTTTTGCCTCTTTACAAAGGTCCCAACCACCCAATAACCTCTTTATGAAAAAGAAAAAACAACATTTTCATAAACAACCATGCTTCGCTGTTACTTCGTAACTCTTAATGGTATCCTTATTTGAAGGATACTGTCAGTTGTTTCACAACCTTAAAACTTCGAGTGAATCGTCACATAAACCTCCTGTAATTTAGTGCACGCCTCGCGCAAATGTTCGCGCACCTGCACTTTATCTGCCGGTTCCACAAACGCGACTCGAATGCGACTCGACGAGTCGTGCGGATGAAACTTCTTGAATCCACAGAAATTCATCGTCTTCTTTTCCACGAAGAACGTCTGATACAAATAAAATTCCAGCGCCTTGCCTAAAGTGTAGTCCTCATTCTCGAGAACCACATCATAGCAATTATCCATCGTTGTTTTAGCACCGCTCACCTCGGTTGTCAAAATCGGCACTGTATCAGACTCTACCGCCTCATTGAACGCAATCAGTTTCCGCTGCATAATTGCACACGCCTTCTTCACGATTGTGGGGCAACTGAAGACACCCGTGCTCCTCAGCACAAAATCGAAACTGTCCTCCTTGTAATAGCGCTGGGCGTCGAGCAACTCGAAATTCCTCTTGGCAAAAGTGATATCGGCAGTCGTTGCTCCTTCCGACGCCATTTTTGCCTCTACCTTTTCCCACGCGGCAGCAGACTTGGCAGGATCCACGGTGAAACCATAGGCGCACTTGGACACCACATTAAACATACTGTTGGTCTCCACGTTTGCCACGGAAAATTCGCACGACAACTTGAGGTGCTCGCCGGGAATATCGCCGATGCGTGGTCTTAAACGCGCGAAATCGATGTAATCCCCCGAAATCTTATTCGGCGGGAAAATACGATTGACCTCCTTGTCGGTCAAATAGTTGCCATTTGCCTTGTTTTTAATCTTGAAATCGCCAGTGGTTACAAACAGGATGTGGTCAGTATTATTCTGGACGTCGACCTCCATCACATATTTGCCGGGCAACTCCTCGGGGTCCTCACTGAAAATCGGAATACAACTGAGACGTTGCTTAATCATTTCATTATGTTGGCGCGAAGTGTTGATGGCTATGGTGCATTGATTGTCGCCGTAAGTCTCGGTTCTGAATACCACTGTTTGAATATCATTGAGGATGATTCTGCGCAGGGCATTTGCTAAACTGACATTTACACCGGATAAAGTGAATTTGAAGACGTCGTGTTCTTCGCCGAAATTGCTTATTGTTGGGTTCATCGTATATAGTAGAATATTATAATCTATATGTTATTTGCGGCGAGAATATTTTTGACGGCGGGACATCAATTTTCTCGGTTTTGTGCGATGGGTTTTTTTGTTATGGCGCCGTTTACGCGTTTTTGAACTGCCGCCAAATTCCATATCATCAAAATCATCTAGTTCTTCTTTTCCATAAATGTCGTCTAGTTTTTCTTTTGGATACATGTTTTGTGGAGGAGGGGGTGGGGTTGGGGTTGGTTTTCTGGTCCTTATTTTCGGCATTTTAAATCCACCTTTATCTAAGTTTTTGATATTCATATTTGGGAGTGGTGCTTCGCGCCAAAGTCTCTCTCTTGCATTGATTCCATTAAAGACGTTGGGTGGTTGTTGATACAGTGACAATTCACCTCCACCTCCAGATGCACTGGAATCATCCATAGTGTTTGACGGTCCAGCAACAACAAGTTCAGCATTCGCGCCAGAGTGATGTTCTTCTTCAGGCATCTCAATAAATCTTTGTTCAGATGGTCTAGATCTTGGTCTATTCCACGCTTCACTTGCTGCGTTTAATCCATATCTGGCACTATCACTCATGGCACTGGCAACTGCACTTCCAAACCTTCCAAAATCCTGTGCACTAGTTCTAATACCAATAGCATTTCCTATAGCATTCACAGCATTAGCACCCCACCCATAAATAGACCCACTTGCGTTCCACACATGTTTAATTACACATTTGCGAACGCTCTCCGTGTGGTCGGCAATTTTATTTCCCACAACAGTTAAAACACCAATCCATTGTTGCAATTTTCGGGGATCTTGCATTTCTTCCGAACATTGACCCAATAACTCTTGAAAAAACTCTTGAACGTGCGCCGGGTCAATTGGTTCAGTTCTGGTTCTATTGCCACTGGTTGGAACAAATGATTCATTGAAAAATTTATTCCAAGGTCGACTTGGAATATTTTCTCTCAAAATTTTTATGTATGATGCATCAGTGCTGTGATCATGTTCTGACAACCACAATCTCCAAACAATGGTAAAAACACACACCATTTCATTTAAAAAATCAGGGTCGAAATCCAACACGTGTGAAGTGTCGCATTTGGGACCAGTAAATGTGTAGTCAATTTCAGACAATGGTTTTTGCATCACACCAGTGTATCCATATCCTGTTTTCGCCCATTTCACGTGCCACGCATCATGGTTCCATCTGTCCACTTTGCTTGCAAATCCGGGATACTGTATATAAAAATAAAAAAACCATCTGAGAAAACTGTCATCGTTGAAATATTCTCTCTTTCTTTGTTGTTTTTTTATTAAACTAACTTTGCTGTCATTTATTTTTTCAATGGCAGTTTGAACTTCAACCATAGCAGTGGCATCTTGTGCGCTTAAAATTTGCAAAATTGCTTCATAATTTAATTGCGCGTCTCCAATTTGCAAAAGAACCTCGGGTGATTCGGGTGGTTCCTGAAGACGCATCATTTGCACAAATTTTTCCGCACATTTGCTTTGTCCTTCTCTTATTAAATAACTTTGATAAAACTCTCTAAGTAACAAAGGAGAAATTCCACCTGTTAAATATTTGTGCAATGTTCGGCAAATGTATACCATCGATTCTTCTGCTTCTGCCATGTGTTTAATTCTTCTATTTTGGTGAATGCGAAGTTGTTCTGGAGAACAACCTTCGGGTGCTGGACCAATCGTGCTGATGTGAAAACTGTTTTCCAAGACATCATCCAATGATTTTTTTAATTGTGATTTGCTGCCACCACCACCACTTGCTCTTGAACTTGGTAGCATTGTAAAAATCTATATACAATGTCTACACAATTTTGGTCCATTTGTGTCTGGGCATGTCAAGTATTGGCACATCGGCAGGCAGTCCGAAATCTGACCGCCTAAATACTCGTCCGCAAGATGAACCCATTCGCCCCTCAAATTGGAGTTTGCGCGCCATTTCGGAATCAACTACTTTGCCGTCGGTTGCGCCCTTAAGGTAAGGAAAACCTACGGTTTTCCTTGGACCTTTCCCTTTTTCCTTTGATTCATCTTTGTCCAAATGTTCCATTTCCGCATGTTTGCATATATTCATTTTGCCCATCCTATATTTGCTCCTCGACACATCATAGTGGTCCGACAAAATCTTCTTTGCATTTGTGGTGTCCAGTTTCCCCGCATATTTATCAAACAGCAAATATTCCATCCTCAAATTGCGCGCGCCCGTGGTCGAATTGGGGTTGTATTTCTCATCACTCGTCGTCTGTAGCATTGAAACTTCCTCCGTCATTGCGTCATTACATCCGTGAAACGCACCGTTCATAGTCCGTCGCACGCCTATCTTATCCCCGCCATCTTCCAACATCATAATTTCACCTGTATTGACATTTCCCAAATACCATGTGCACGCATAATCTCCTGCCGAGTTCTTCGACATGATATCTACATAATCATCCAATGTTTTGCCGAATTGCATTGCCTTGCGTATACGCAAATAATATGGGACTTTTGTGCCCGAAGGACCCTTAGGACCCTTAGAAAAATCCGGCACAAAATTCAAATTGGAAATGGTCGTCTCGCACCCTATGATGCCATTATCACACAGGAACCAATCGGTGCTACTACAAATGAGACCCGGCGCAGTCTGCATTACAAACGTGTTGCCTAATGTGGGTTTAACTTTCATAATAACATTCAGCACAAACCCTGTAGCGAAATCCGAGTGGGTGTTGTGCGCCATTACAATTTCACCTGTTTTGGTAGCGCTGCCGGTGGCGATAAAGGCGCAGCACCGACCCAATCCTTCTGTTCCTTCTGTTCCTTTGGAACTTCCATGGTTCTTCTCATAATAAGTGCACATCGACAAATAGGAATTCCACGCAACCAAAAAATCGTAGGTCACACCCTTCATCGCCGCCCCCGCCACAATACCGCGCAATTCCTCTTTAATAAAAGACCACTCGTCGTCATCCAAAATAGGCGAAAACAGGCGTTTGCAGTCGCGCAAATAATCAGCGTAAGGAATCTTCAATTCTTGCGCTACATTAAAGGGTAGGATTTTCAACACCTGTGTGAAATGACGCCTCAATGAGGTGCCATGGGCAAAACCGATTTCATAAGGCGTCCCACCGACTTCTAAATGTATCCATCCATCTTGATGTCCTCTTTTTTTATAAGTAACCGCGTGTTTTCTCGGTTTTTTATTAACTGATTTCATATATAATCTCGATAGGTTATATCTGAATTTTGCAGTTTATGCAATGAACATGTAAGCAATTACAATAAACATCATAATGAAAGGCATGAGGACAAGGAACCATGATAGAGATGTAACACCTGCCTTGCAGATGAGATTCAAAATCCAAGTCCACAAAAGGACAACAGCAATTTTAATCATAAAGATGATGAAAGTGCTAGATACCTGGCAACTGTAATCACCCATGCAATAAATGCTGCTGTTTCCATAGTTTTGAATTGCCATGATGATGATGCTAATTGTCGAAATCAATAAATAAACGTAGGCGGGCCAACATAAATTTTGAAATGTGATCATTCCCATGTCGAGTTTCTATATAATAAGGAAATTTAGTTTTTTAAATTATGAGTCTAAAATAAAAGGAGGGGTCCAAGGGGTTGACTCGCCACAAAGTGGCGAGCGTCGCGCCTTCGGCGCTTAACCATGGGTTCCCTTTCTTATACGCGAAACAAATTAGATTCCGTGTATTTCTCATTGATAGGTTGGTCCGCATGGTTGGGCATAAGTTTGTCAAAATAAGTTGCTCCGCCAGATTGTTTGTAATATTTGCGCGAATATCGACGTTTTTTTCCACTTCCGCCCATTTGACGCGCGTCAGTGGGGTTTGGCGCACCACCAGTATTGTCATAGGGATACATGGTTCTGGACAAAAAAGTGGTTGGACCAAAAGCACTTGCCGAACCGCCTTTTTGCTCTCTCTTTACGCTACGCGTGTCACGTTGTTTGACGCTACGCGCTTCACGCCGTTTGGCGCATCCAACTTGGTAAATTCTTTTGCTAGTTTGTTTTTTCTGTTTTTTCATGGGTCTTTTCTTCTGCGTGGGCATATTATGTGAATTATACAATATGCGCATAAATTATTCAATGTCAACATGGGTCAGCATGTGTCTTCGGCAGCAGGGGTCAAACAGGTGCAAATCATCGAGCACTTCTGCCTCGGCAGTTTTCGTCGCATTAGACGCCGTCAAATATACTGTTTTCTTGTCGTAAACCCCGTCCTTGCCGGATTTCTCCAACTTGCGCTTTCGCACTTCGTCTAAATAATATCGATATTTGTCTGCCAATACTTGACCACAGGTTACGCATTTGATGGGGATGATCATTTTATATATTATATTTGTAATTTGTCTCTCATCTATATTGTTTGCATTTCGAATCAATTTTTCAGGGTTTGGTCGTAGGCGCAGAAGGCATGGTCGTAGAAATGGGTAGTGTTGTTTCAGAAGGCGTGGTCGTTGCAGAAGGCGTAGAAGTAGTTGTTGCTGGCGTGGTCTCAGACATGGTACGCCCCGTGCAATTGCCATAGCACTTACCCTGATAATAGTAGAAATCCTTGTTTTTGGGCATCAACGTGTAATCCGTGTAATTGGCAGTCATGTAAGGACCATTTTTATTGCCAGAAACACATTTCTGTCCGCCCAATAAAACACAGCATGATGTGGACGCGCACGAATCCAATGGCATCGCATTGCATTTCTCTTCCATCTGAACCTTGTTGTTTTTGTTGGCGTTACAGAATCCGCCCAATTGCGTCTCCGAATTGATGGGCGCCCCGCCAAGACCAACATTTGCGTCGGCACCGGGCAGCAGTTGCGCATTGCGCGTCGAGCGACTTAGGTAGACACTGTCTTCATATGTGGGCACATATGCCGACGACCCAAACTTGTAGGCGCCAGGAATGTAATAGAGAACCGGCGCAAAATTAGACTCTTTGTAATTGACTTCTACCAATTTTCCTGTTTGATCATACTGATAATAGACGCCTCCTTCTTCTGTGGGTGCTCCGGATGATGTGGGTGTAGGTGCTTCTGTTATTGTTTCTTTTGGCAAGACATTCGCATCATATTTAATGCCTCCGGAAGATGGTGTTTCAGTTCCCATCGAAACATTTGCCACTTGTGTTTTAGGTATGATGGATTTCTTGTCGGCAGATGCCGCAAATCCGTAGGGCACCGATTTCAACGTATACTGTTTGTACTCCTTGGTTCCGGTGGTCCATTTTTCACTGGTTGTAACAGGCGCAAAGTAATAACCTTCTTTCAAGAGGTTTCCATACTCATCATAAACCGGATTTGCAGGTTGTCCTTGGTCATTGAAATCCACCACTTTTTCTATGAGGAATCCTTCTTTTTTCATAGTCCCTTTGCCGAACAAATAATAGACGCTCAAACATGATATTATGATTATTATTAAAAATGCAATTCTCAATATAACTGTTGAATCCATGTCGTTTCTTATATTTACGACACACATTTTTATAATTTCAAACAGAATTAGTATAGAAACATTCTAAATATTATTTTTATTAAGTATAATGGACACAGAACCCCCTAAAAACTTTGAATCCATCATTGGCGATTTTACCCGAGATTTGACGACAGTTTTCCCCGAATATGCGCATTTGTGGAAGGACTTGGATAAGGATTCTTCGAACCCGTCGGTCTTTTCAGAGACCTTGGACTCCTTACACACATATTGTTTAGGAATCTACCCCGAGCGGTTTTTCGACATCATGTATTCCAACGCCGACATTTTTGCACCTGATTCTAAAATCAATGTTGCTTTTTTGCCTGGTGTCGATTTCCGCATCTTGTATAACTGCGACGGTGTGAGTGAAAACACCCGCAATTCGATTTGGAAGTATTTACAGTTGCTTTTGTTTACCTTGATGGGTTCAATGAAGGACGCCAAGAATTTTGGCAACACGGCAAATATTTTTGAGGCGATGGATGAGGACGAATTGCACAGTAAGATGAATGAAACCATGAGCGGGATTGCCGATTTTTTTGGCAAGATGGACAGCGATGCAAGTGCCGAAGAAACAAGCAAAGAAAGTGCAAGTGAAGAAGACACACCTAACCACAATTCATCGAAAGACTTTTTTGCTAATATGCCCAACCCGGAAGAGTTGCACGAGCACATGAAGGGTCTCCTAGAGGGCAAATTGGGCAAGTTGGCAAAGGAGTTTACCGACGAATTCACCAGCGAATTGGAAGGCATTTTTTCCGATGGAGATATGCAAAATGCTAAATCCAGCAAGGACATATTGATGCAAATCATCAAGAACCCGCAAAAGATGATTGTGATATTCAAGCGCTTAGCAGCAAAGTTGCAAGACAAGATGAAGAACGGCGAAATCTCACAAGAGGAAATGATGGCAGAGATGAGTGGCATCATGGAAAAGATGAAGGGAATGGGCGGCGGCAAAGGCGACCTTGCCGAGATGATGAAATCGATGAAGGATTTACCCTTTATGAAAATGCTGGAGAAGACGCTGGGCGGCAAAATGGATATGAACGCCATGAACCGAATGACACAACAGACGGCAACCAAGGAGCGAATGCTTAAGAAAATGGAGCAGCGACAGCAAGCGAAGGCAACACCAACACCGTTGACGCAAGCGTCCACACAAACACAAGAACCTATAAAAGCGCTGTCCGACGAGGAATTGATTAAATTGTTCAATAGCGCCAACATCGGTCCTGGAACCTCCAAGAAATCAAAGAAGGGAAAATAAATAATTGACTGTGTATAATTTATAACAATGGGCGTTACAAATTATATCAATATTCCTGTGTTTCTAATTAGTTTAGCATTTGGACTCATTTTTGTGGCGGTATTCAACCCAAGTCGTCGCACAATATTTGTTTATCCCACACCTGAAAATGTAGACACAGTTCAATACAAGGATGCTGCTGGAAACTGTTTCGAGTTTGAGCAAACGAAACAGAAGTGTCCAAAAGAGTATGGCAAGATTTCCACGGTGCCAGTCCAACCTTAAAAGTGCGTAGCACTTACAGTTTCAAGGTGCGTAGCACCGATGAAACTAAAAAGGGTCTGAAAGACCCGACAGTTCCTCCCAAAGAGAGGAACTAAAAAGTGGGAGGAACTGACAAAAGTGCATAGCACTAAAAGTTCCTCTTCTTATTTCCACTAACAAGTTCGTTGATATTGGTTACACGCGCCTTGTCCGACACCACGGACACCGGCGTCCATCGCCGCCACCGATTCTGGAACACGCAATTCATCTTCACCTTTTTCGACAGGTCCACATATTTATCCAGATTCACATTTTGGAAAAGTTCTTCATCTTCACTTTCCTCGCCCAAATCCAGATTGTCATTCTCCCGAATGTTTCGAAACTGACTATTCATATATTTGCTCTCTTTGCGAGTGCCAATATACGCCAAATCCATGTATGTGTAATTGTCTGCAGACCGATTGTCGTAGCAAAACAGGTGGTATATATCATCATCTGTATCGGCAGAAACCAAGAACACTGCTTCGCGTTTGCGCGCGGCAGCAGAGTAGTCAATGTCCTTGCGGGGGACTAAATCGACTATTGTCCCAATATTTGTTCCCAAAGGAACCGCACTCTTCGCAGCACCCTTCTTGTAATTGTGGTTAAGATACGGCACAATGTGCGTCGATGACCGAAACTGCACATGGTGTGTTTGATAAGCAGTTTTCAAAAGCATCAAGTCATAAAAAATGGGGTTTGACAAAATGTCGGGTATTGCCTCTACATCAATGGGTGCCATATATGGCAAAGTAAAAATCATAGAATCCACTTTCTTCGAAGAAAGATTAGAAACCTGTGAATCCATAATAGAAAGCATCTTCCCTGCGTAGAACATCCGTTCCGCAAAGGTCATCTGTTTCAAATTCAACCCGCAAAAATAGTGAATGTCTTCTATTACAAAAAATTTGCGCGCTGATAATTCGCAAATCGTCCCATACACCACTGTTTCATAATACAAGGATTGTGTTGCGTGAGTTTTTTCAGTTTCAACCTCGACAAATTGTATGCCCTGTTTGTCGATGACATAACATGCGTCGTTTGCTACACCTGGTTTATAAGTGAACCACGCAAAATATTTCTTGCCTGTTGGGATGGACACACACACATCATATTTGGAATTCAAAACTTTCTTATGGGCGTCTGTCTCATAAGAAAGTTCTATATGGGGGAATCGTTGTTTCAACATTGTTTGCTCCATTTTTAGTCTACATTGTAAGGTGCCATTTCTATAAATTATTTTCAAATGTCTTTTTTGGATGTCTGTTTTTGTCAATTCAAACATAGTCCTCCTCCATCAATTCCTCGGAACATTCCAAAATTTCTTGCACTGGTGCAGGCGCGGGAGCAGGTTTGGGTTTCGGTTTGGCGGGGACTTTCTTAATAATGGTCGGTTTGGTTGGCGTTGCATTTACAGCAATGCTCACATTGATGGATTCCAAATACTGTTTTGCTGACGCTTTAGCAGATTTGGTCTTGCTTTTTTTGGCAACAACTTCTTCAATAGAGGATTCGGAATCGTCATCTGATTCATCGTCGTCGTCGTCGTCGTCATCATCCACCACAAAATCGTCCTTCACATAACCTTGTTTGGTCTTTTCTTTCGCGTTGTCGGAATCGGTTTCATCATCCTCTGTGTCCTCATCGCCCAAATCGGAATAACCACCTTGTAAATAATCCATAATGTCTTTGAATTCGGTTGTGCTCATATCGACAATTTCACCATCCTGTGTATTTATTATTAGACAAGACCCAAAAAACAACACATTGTCTATTGGTGGCGGAAATTCATATTTATTCTCGGTCCCGGCGCGACCATTAATTTTTCCGTAAATCTGCAATTTATACTCAATGTCATTGAATGTGATGGACCATGTATGTGCGCATTTGAATCCGTCATTTGTCTTGAATCCGCATTTTTTATAAAGATCGGCAATATTTAGTGTTTTTGAGGTGGTGCATTTAATGGAACCGGTTTTTTCTACAATAATAAAGGATGGCATCTTTAGAATAATCTTTCTCGGTGCTTTTTTCTATATTGTTTGACAAGAATTTGTATCCATAATATATAATATGGCAAATAGACAGAGTAAAAGACGAAGTCGCGCGCAAAAAAGACGCAGACATTCCATGAGAGGTGGACGAAGAGAAGAGGAGAAACCGGTAGTTGAGGAGGAGAAGAAGGAAGACGCCCCCGCTACTGGTGGATTATTTGGAATGTTCTCGGGTGATGCCAAAAAGGACGATGCTGCTCCTGCCGAAGGTGCTGCCCCTGCCGAAGGTACCGATGCTGCTCCTACCGATGCTGCTCCTGCCGAGGATGCTGCCCCTGCCGAGGAAACTGCTGCTCCTACCGATGCTGCTCCTGCCGTTCCTGATGCCAAAAAGAAGGGCAAGAAGCGAAGACACGGCAAATACTACACTCCCAAACAGTTGAAGGAGGCGTGCAAGCGATTGTCGTCCAAGAAAAGACAGCACAAGAACAGACCCTTTCCCGTTGAAAGACGTCCCGATGTAATGTCCAATCCCTATGCTTTTGGCGAGAGACCCATGATGTAAACCATTTACACAGAAAAATCATTATATAGCATTCTATATAATGAGTAAAATAATACCAAATCTCTATATTTCCGACAGGGAACACGTGCCGTTTTTATACACGGATTATGACCTTATTGTCAATTGCACGCCGGATATACCATTTCCCCTTTTCAGCAACTCGACTATCCGAATACCTGTTTATGACCATCCTCGTTATTCTGAAAAAATGTATTATGAAATTAAGAAAACACGGGTCCTGGAATATATTCATAGATTTTTAGGGACAAATCACACGGTGCTAGTACATTGCAGAGCAGGAATACAGCGGTCGTGTGCTGTTGTTGCGTGTTATTTAGTGGAATATCATGGACTCACACCGGACGAGGCGATAGAGTATATTAAAGAAAAACGAGAGGTTGCTTTTATGAATGGTGTGAATTTCCGTGAAACAATCGAAGGCGTTTACAAACGCAACTTTGCGACAAAATAGGGGGTCCAAAATAAATTATTATAAATAAAATAATGCTGTGTTGATGTGGTCCCTTGGGACCACAAAATACTAATCGGTGCCGAGGGTATAACTGCCTTCGGCAGTTATTCCAAAGGCGCCTTGGAACCTTGGTTCCCCTAGAGTAACTCTATTTTCACCTTACCATCTGCCGTCTTTGTGACAGTCCCCGCAAGTTCCATTGTTTCTGCATCATACAGGTCATCTGTGCCTCTATTGCGGATGTATTTCACGCCATTAATGGTCAATGTGGGTCCCTTAATCTTCTTCTCGGTCACATTCAAGTTTGTCTGTTGTCCGGCGTCCATCTCCAACACCGGCAGTGACCCAAACTCATTAGACGTCACCTTGCCGAAACTATAACAAACCAAGTTCTCGTCGTCTGCCTTCTTACCATCCTTTTTCATTCTGTGTAAACTACAGTCCATCGCGGTCTCCTTGACTGCCTTCAGAATCTGTTTGGCAATATCATCCTTCATATTGGAAATTTCATACAGGTACTCGTCGGTTGTCACCGGGGTCTGATTGTCCTTTCTGCTAATATCCTTGGTGCGCAATTCAATGTTCAATTTGTTGGTCTTCTGCTCCTCGGTCAAGACAGACAGATAGAGGAACACCTGCACATTACGCAATTCTTCCGGCAAATTGGCGTGACTGCATATACGGCGGGCGCGTCCAACCACCTGCTCGGTTCTTACAGGATGCCAATAAGGTTCCACAATATGGACATATCGCGTGTTTTCCAAGTTGATACCCTCTGCACCCGATGCAGTAATCATGAAAACCTTGATGATTTCGCCCATATAATTGTTGTTGCTAATTGCCTCTAATTCTGCTTTAATAGTTGCCGGCACCGATTTCCACGCACTGTTGTAAATGTTTCGCACAATCTCCTTCTCCTCCGACGATTCCGTGCCAGTATATAAGACGAATTTGGGTTTCCCTTCGTCGCCGTCGGCATCAGGTTTAATTGCCCATTCGCCGCCGCGTTTAATTAGTTTAAACTCGGCATATCCATTCGCCTCCAATATCAACTTTATGATACCGATTCCCTCAAGGGTGCGAAACTGACTGTATATTAAATGGAGACCGGCGTTCCTCTCGTCGTCCACATTGTCGAGTAAATTGAGCATTTTACTGCTATACATTTGTAGGCGGTCTCTAACTAAATATTCGGTTTCATGTTCTTTCAAATATTTGAGCGCAGCGTCGATTTTTGCCGCGTAGGTTTCGTCCTTGGTCTCCTCGCCGGTTTCGTCATTTACTTCGGATGCGTCGATGCCGTCCTCGGTTTCTTCGGCACCCTCCTCTTCTTCTTCCTCGATAATATTCTCATACGCTTCCTGTATTTCACGGAATTTCTCAACATCGCCGCCCTTGTCGGGATGATGGAGGAGCGCCAATTTCTTGTGCGCCTTCTTGACGTCTTCGATAGAGGCAGTCTTTGGCAAATCCAATGCTTTGTAATATTTCTCGTCGGCACCTTTGCCAGAAGGATATAATCTGAATTTTATACCCTTGAATTTTTTGGGAGGTGGCATCGGTCTGCCGGGAGGGTCCGGAAACACGAAATTACAGAATGCGCGGGAAAACACACGGTATGTGGAGGGTATTTTGTCGTAGAGGTCTGCTGCGCCTGCGCCACCGGCAGTTGCCGCAGCGTTAGTGCGCTGCCGTTTTTTCACATCCTTGTCACGCTCTATTTTGCGCGCTGCAGCATATGCTGCAAATTGATACTCGTCCATGGGACATTTTACTACAGTGAAATCACGCGCCTTACTGTATTTGGGCAGCAACTTCTCCTGCGCACTCTTGAAATACGATGTGAGACCGAGGATACGACGTTGAAACAGGTCCACGTTTTTCATGATTCCTGTATCGGGGTCAATAAACATGCTGAGGAATTCATCCTTGTCGTCGGGCAATGCCAAGTGATTTTTGGTGGAAGGTGTGCCCTCCACAATGACCTTGTGTTTTTTCAAAATGCTTTTAATGGTTTCCTCGAAATCGGCGTCGGACATTTTACCGTCTTCGCCCAAGGTGACGCCGCCATATCGGTCAAAGACGTCGACCTCTTCATCTGCTGCACCGGCAGTTGCTCGTTTCTTCACATTCACAAAACCGTAGGGATTTCTTGTGACCGTCAATTTGTCACCACTGTAATCAACAAAATCATACAATTTGAATCGGTCTCTATCGAACCATCTCAAAATCTCATCTCGATTTATTTTCTCAGAAGTGGTCGTTTTCAAAACAAAGGTCCATGTCTTGATGTATCCCCGCAACATGTTAAACAGGATTGCGATTTCATTAGGATAATTGATAATGGGCGTGCCCGACAAGAACACCACTTTGGCGTTGACGGCGCTCATCAAATATTTGTACAATCTCACCGAATGTGACTGAGGGCGACCCAGTTTGTTCACGATACGACTCACCAAATTGTGCCCCTCGTCCACAATTACAACGGAATTGTCGAAGGGGTTGGCACCCCCGCCATAATGCTCCAATTTCGACATGAAATTGTTGGCGTTATAATTGACATTCCTGTATTTCGCCTTTATCATCTCGTCGATTTGGTCCTCTATTTCCTCCTGTTTGTCCTTCGACATTGCGTCGAAATTGGATTCCTTGTTCACATTCACCATCCAGACGCCACCATGCGACTTTATGAATTCTTCCGTCAAAGACATGATTATTGCCAACGGCGCCACGTGACCAGGTTCCTTCTTTGTGTCGACGAATTCCCAATACTGATTTTTTTTATACATGGGGTCGCCGCATTTCTTCAATTCACTCATGTAATTCATGCTCAAAGAGGCGGGCGTCAAAATGTAAATTGGGCGGTCCGATTTCATTCCCTCGGCAATGGCGATAGAGGTGCACGTTTTGCCGGATCCTAAACCATGATAAATCAATAGACCCCTGTATGGACTGTATAAATTTAAATAATCTGACACGATTTTCTGGTGAGTTAGCAGTTCGAACTTGCTATTATCCTTTCGGAAATCGCAATTAACGTCGTCGTCGGGTTTCATCAATTCTGTTTTGTGTATTTTAAACAGGTCTGCTAACTTCTGTTGGAAAAGACGACGATTGTTCATGTAGTAACTGGAAGCGCGCAATACCTCTTTGCGCGGCGGGGGCATACGCTCCTCTATCGTTTCTTTGCCGATCATAATTTCGTTGATGTTTCCTTCAAACACAATGCGTTTTTCGGCATAAGCAGGTTTGGGACCCCCTATCTTCACCTTTTTGACGGGTGCCATTTTCTTTTTAGGCGCTGGAAGTTCCGAAGGAACTTCCGAAGGAACTTCCATATTCAAATCAAGGGTTTCTAAATTTGCTGCGCCCAAATCGATGTTTCGCTTTTCTTGCACGTCTTGCACTTCCTTTGGACCTGGTTTTGTCATTTCTCGCAAACGTTTCATTATAAAATCTCTATCGAGCGTGGTTTCCTTTGTCCTGTCCACGATGAATTCTTTCTTTTGAGTCAAAGAAGGCATTGGACCAGGACCCCCTCCCCCGGCACTATTTGCTTTCTCTAAAAATGCCGGATGCGATTCTTCCGGTAATTCAGCAGGTTCTCTGCCAAATTTAACAACTATTTCTTTAGGACCTTTCGCTATGGGTTTTGCTTTTAATGCTGCAATATTCATCCTAATATAAAACAGTGAGAAAATATATATAGAATTCAAACATTCCATATATATCCATGAACCCCTTTTTAATTCAAATGCGTAAATACACCCTGTTTCAAATTATGAAACCATATACATTGTTGCCCAAACCAAAACCCCCACCCAAATGCCCTGTATGTAAAGTTGTTTTGAAAGGAAAAGAACTTTATTGTGACAAAACGAATAATAAACTAAAAAAGGACGCTGCCATTCAAAAGGCAATCAAAGAATCTATCGAGTTTCGTTGAACAAAATCCAAACCTTTCGGTTTGGATTCAATTAAACAAATGCTTCAAAGGATGCGAAGCATTCGACACATAAGTTAAAAGGATGCTTCGCATCCTTTAAACAAATGTTTTAACGCCTCACTGCACGCAGTCTGCTCTGCCTTCTTCTTCAATTTGTGTTTCCCCTCGCCCAAGAATATGAACGCCTTGGTGTGTTGCGACATGTATTCGTGGATGTCCTGGAAACTCGCAAATTTGCTGTAATGAATTGAGTTCGAGTGCCCCAATCCAAACACCGGTTGTCCTAAACACAAATAAACACCCATGTGATATCCCGTCTCCATATTCTGCTCGCTAACCTCAATATATTCCGGCGTCACCTTGAATTCACGCTGTATTTTCACTTGCAGAATATTCTTGTAATTGTCATCGTTTCGAATCAGATTAATCCAATCCACGTGTTTGTCAAACACACGCTCGACGAAAATCTGCGCAAACTGGAACCCGGGTCCCGACAAAAACATCGATTTGCGCTTGGCGTACTCAGCGTCGTCCTCGTCGCCAATATCCACCTTGTTGAAATCCATGAAAATCGCCCCCAAAAACGCCTCAAATACACACCCCAATTTCTTCATATTTGTGCGGATCTCTTTCTGCTCAGCGTGCTTCGAAAGTATTACCCATCTATGTAGACCCATTTCGTAGGCAAATCTGCCAATGGTTTCGTTTTTCACGAGCGCGATTTTTTTCTCAGTCATAAAACCCTCGGTTGCTTTAGGAAAACGCTGATAAAGAGTCCATTTTGCCACGCATTCTAAGGCGCCGTCGCCCACGAATTCCAGACGCTGATTTGACAAAGTGTAAAGTGGCAAACAATTGTCCGGTTTAGGAACAATGATTATATTTTTGGAGGCGTTCTCCAGGTCGGGACGGCGAATATAGGAATCGTTCACAAAGGCGCGCTGATAAAGACGGAGATTGTTGATTGGCACGTCAATGCCATATGCGCGCAGAATCCGTTCCACATCTTCCTTTTGTATTTCCTTATTTAGGGGATTATACGGGTCCAAAATGTAGACATCTTCGCCCTTTTCGTTTTTTTCAATTCGAATATCATCATCCGAATTGAAAATTTTACTGCTGTTTCTGTTTGACATTTGTTTGTGGTATAACATTTAAAGTGTCAATTCTATAAATTGTTTTGAAAACTTCATTTGCCAGGGAGAATAAATGTGCAACAACCTATGATTGTTCTGTGGAATCTTTTGTTTTGGTATATTATATAAAATGGCAACCTTACACGGAAGAGCTCGAAACATGTCATCTTTAATTAATGCTAGTACTGCTGGTGGAAACAAGAAAGCAGGTCTTTTCCCTTCTGTTGGAAAAGATTCGTGGACAAATGTTGCTTACGGAATCACTCCTGGTCACTGCTCCCTGACACTTGCTTGCGTACAGACTGCCAGAGGTCCTATTGCTTGCGCTTCTCGCCCTGTTGGCAGCAGCAGTGTGTTTGTTCCTTACTTCAAATGCTAAGCGAGGGCGCAATCGCCCTCGGCACCGATTAGCGTTGCTAAGGGCAACGAAGTTGCCCTACATATAACCACCTTCGGTGGTTATCTTCGCTAACGCGGTGAAACATTTTTTGTATCACATTTCACAATCAGTAATTATCATTATCCCTGTGTTAAACACATGGATAATTTGTCTATTTAATCTATTTTTTTCGGTGGGTTTTGTTTCGGCGTGTGCAGGGTTTTCTGCCGCCTTGTATTGTGGGTTTTGTTGTTGTGGGTGCAATCCACGCGCGCAACGCTTCCACACTGCGCTCCCCCTTATAATATTCGACCTTCTTATTGCATATTTTCACAATCGTCGGAAACCCATTAACATCAATATCCTTTTTGCAAATGTTTTTCAATGTTCCCATCTTCTCTTTCATCTCCGATTCCTCAATCTCTATCATTGTGACATTTTTGTTTGTGCTCATGATGTTTTTCAGTTCTGCCCAGACCGGTTTCAGGTCCTGGCAATGACCGCACCAGTTTGCATATATTTTACACACAATTGTATTGGCGTGTTTCTTTCCGTGTTTCCTTTGGGTTTGCTTTTTGTGCATTCACTATATCAATTGCTGATAAAATATATCATATTTGTATAAGCAATAAATATAGCAAATGAATAGAAAAATAATACTAATTGGTTTCTCTATCGTTGCGTTTTTAGCAGGTTTGTATTTCTATCTTACTTTTCATGAAACACGGAGATGTGCCAAATCAATCGAGGGTCTCTCCGGACGCAGAAATGTATCCCCCGGAACCAGTTGCCCCGATATGTTAGTGCGCCGCGGAAAAACGCTTCTCCTCTATAACTCCAATCTTCCTGCTAAAGCAGGCGAGAATCCGATGCCTTTTTTCAATTTGGACGAATACATAAACTATTTAGAAATACAGAAGAAAAAAGGTCCCATATGCCCTGTGTTGTTCTTACAGTATGAGAATGACGCCCAGGGCAATGACATCTATCGAATTCGTCCGAGTCCCTTCGCGATGCAGGGACCTATAGACACCGTGCAAAAAATTGACCCCGCAACATTTGTAAGCAATTTCGACCCCACCAAGGTTCACACAATCGACGGCAAACCGATTAAAATTATTGACGGCAATAGAGACAACGCACCTTTTAACCAAAACATGTACGCCGGATTTGACCCCATGGGTCTACACAATGGTGAATACACGGAATTGGACGCGATTCACGACGCCACCTCATATGGCAAACAAGTGAGCGAGAATCCGATGGACCCCAATTGGGGCGGCGTTCAAACGACGGAGCAATCAGTGAATGCAGGCAATTACATTGACCGATATGTGGCGAAACCGTTGTATTTCACGCCGAAAACTAATTATATAGCAGGAATGGGACCGCTGCCGCCGAGTGAGGCGCCCGACTACCTTAAACCGAGATATGAATAAAGGAAACCAAGGTTAAGTATGTGGCACCGCACTTCGTAGAAGGTGCCACTTATGTCCTTTGGATCCTTCCTTATTTTTGTTTCCGATATGTTCTATCGGAAACAACTGAATTTATAAAAACCTTAGGTGTTTTTGGCAACACATCTCCAAAGAGTATGCGTATATGTTGTGAGAAATGCATACTGTCCATTTTTAGATAATGCTATTTCCACTGTTCCATCACCGCTGGCAGTGTTTTGCTGCCAATTCACACCATAATCATTTGAATAATAAATGTCACCAGTTCCAGTTGCAAATGCACAGTATTGTCCAGAATCAGACATTGACGCACCTCTCCAATTTGCGGATGGCGAATTTGACGCAATCCACGTTGCACCATAATCTAGAGAATAATATATTATACCATTACTCTCCACACCCGCAATGGCATATTGTCCATCTGCCGACATTGCACATCCTGCAAAATTTGTAACGATTGATGTTGACCCGGTCCAAGTTGCACCATAATCAGATGTGTAATAAATGCAAGGACTAACCGGTGATGCTGTATTTCTGCAAGCAATTCCCCATTTTCCATGTCCAGACATTGCCACAACTGGGCAATATATAGTTGTCAAATTTGATGTGCTCCAACCTATGCCCCAATTACCTGAATAATATATGACACCCTGCCCGGTAACTCTAGTGTCTCTAGACGCAATTGCGTATCTTCCTGAACTTGAATTTGAAATTGACAAAAACCACCCATTTGCAGGTGTTGTTGCCACGTTCCATGTTTGACCATAATTGCTTGAATGAAAAACTCTGCCGTTTCCTGTGGTCTGACACGCGACTGCATATTGTCCTGTGAAAGACATTGAAATCCCATTCCAACTTGGAGCAACAGTATTATTATTAATTGTGGCAGTCGCAAAACTACCACCATAATTATTCGAATACACAATTGAACCAGTTCCACTGGTGCACGCAACCACATATTCTCCATCCACGGATGTGGACACTCCACCCCAACTTCCAGTACTACCAATAGAAACCCATCCTTTATATTTATACAAAGGTTCAAAAACATCTACTAAATCTTTTGTCACGGTTGTGGTGGAGGTGTTGGAAGAACTGTATACATTGCCACCAGCACCAGCAATGCAACCAATGGCATATTTTCCATCACCCGATATTGCCACTCCTGTCCAAAGTCCTGTTGCAGTTGATGACATTACCCTCCAATGAGCACCATAATTTTTAGAATAATAAACTTTTCCAGTTGAAGCAACCCTATTAGAAGCAACTGCATATTGTCCGGTGCTTGACATTGAAACAGAATACCAAGGACCTCCGTCTGAACCTGTCACAAGCCATGTTTGTCCATAATCACTCGAAGTATATATTTTTCCTGTGGTGGCAGTATTTACACCAGCAATGCAATATTGTCCAGATGATGACATTGACAATGCCTGCCAATTTCCAGTTGGTGAATTTGATACAACCCATGATTGTCCATAATCATTCGAATAATATATTAAACTTGAACTACTTGCTATTGCATATTGCCCGGAGGCAGACATTGTTGCATAAATCCATGGTCCTGATGCTGAATTTGACCCAAACCACGTTGAACCATAATCACTTGAAAAAAATATGGTTCCTGGATTATCAGCAACCAATTGATATTGTCCTGATGCGGATATTGCCACAGCAAATTTATATGTTGATCCTGAATTACTATTTGAAGTGATAGCCCATGTTTTTCCATAATCACTGGAAAAATAAGATCTTCCTGTTGATATCATTGCACTCACTGTAGCATATTGTCCAGACGCAGACATTGCCGGAAAATAACAAAATCCTTCCAGAGATGTTGATTTTGTCCATGTGACCCCATAATCACTTGAATAATATATTCCACCAGTGGTAGATGCAGAATTAATAGTGGCAATGGCATACTGTCCTGACGCAGACATTGCACAACTTTGCCAATTTGCTGTTCCACCAGGTGACGAGGTTCGCCGAGTCCAAGAATCACCTGTATCATATTCTAAAATTGGTGTTACAAATCCACTTGGTGCTATTGACCCAGCAACCGTGGAAAAAGGTAGCAAATTTTTAGTTTCGCTAATGTCTATTCCTTCAACTTGAAAACTGGTTGAAATATTTGTATATAAATTATTTTTTGTTGAGTAAAATAATGAACCATTGATTATACTACACGCAACAGCGTATTTTCCTGATTCTGATATTGACACACACCGCCACCTTTCTGTTATTGATTTAGAAACATACCATGTTTCTCCACGTGTTTTTGAATAATATATTTTTCCATTAGTAACACACGCAATTGCGTACTGTCCTGTTCCTGATATTGACACCGAATACCAGTTTGCTGTTGCCACACCCGATGGTTGTATTGCCTCACTCCAGGTTTGTGCATAATCATTTGAATAATATAGTTTGTTACCATAATAACACGCAATTGCGTATTGTCCAGAATTGGATATTGACACCGAATACCAGTTTGCTGTTGCCACACCCGATGGTTGTATTGCCTCACTCCAGGTTTGTGCATAATCATTTGAATAATATATTTTTCCATTATTAGCACACGCAACAGCGTATTGTCCAGAATTGGATATTGACCCCGAAAACCAGTTTGCTAATTCTGATGTTGCCTCATACCAGTTTTGTCCATAATTATTTGAATAATATATTTTATTATTGCCACCACCTGCACAAGCAATTGCGAATTGTCCGGTTGATGACATTGATAATGAAACCCAGATTAGTAATAATGATGTCGCCTCAGTCCAGGTTTGTCCATAATTAGATGAAAAATATATACGGTTACTATTACCAACAACTGCGTATTGTCCAGAATTGGATATTGACACCGAATACCAGTTTGCTGTTGCCAAACCAGTGGGTTGTGTTGACTCAGTCCAATTTGCACCATAGGTGTTTGAATAATATATTTTTCCACCATTAACACATGCAACAGCGTACTGTCCTGTGCCTGATATTGATATTGCTCGCCATTCTGCTGTTGCTACGCCCGATGGTTGTACTGCCTTAGTCCAGGTGTCACCTATTGTTTCATCATTAAAAACACCAACTCCATTAACTTGATAATTTTCCTGATAATTTTCTATTGACATCTATATGTTTGTTTCCGATATTTTATATCGGAAACAACTTAATTCATAAATTTTTCTTATAACATCCTGTTGGGACGTGTCGCATCTAAAGGTGCTTTTACCTGTGTCTGTTGGGGTTCGCCTTTCGCCAAGCGCGACTCGCACCATCAAAATCGATTTGATTAGCGCGGGTCATACTTCTAGTAACCATTCTGTGCGTCGATTCGTCGGCATCAACAATGATCTTTCTGTTATTAGTTAAGCGTCCTGCGGACGCGACACATCCATCCGGATGATAAGTCGGTCTGTGAACCTTGACCTCTTCGATCTCTTCAACAGTCATATTGATTTGACTTCGGGTAACCATTCGAGTATTGGAAAAAACATTGGAATTCTTGGTTTGACTTCTGGTGAGCATTCTATATCAATCATACTATCCATTTCTCTATGTTATTTTATTTTGTAGTTTTTTTCGTTTTGTTCAATTTGTGTGCAGCAATCTCGGCATCAGTGTAGCAACCTTCACCTAAAGGTTTGTATTTTTTGGTTCCATCTTTGCATCGAGGTACTTTTTCCTTTGCTTTTTCCAAGAGTCCTTTGGACTCATCTTTTGCATCAGAAGGCACCTCTGTTTCCTCTTCCTCTATCGGCACAAAGTCAGACAACTGAACTTTCTCAGCAGTCTTTAGTTTCTTGGCGCGGGGAACCTTTGCTTTTGGTTTCACTTCTTCTGTTGCCTTGTCCAAGTGTGCTTCGGACTCCTTCTCCATTTCCTTTGTTTCCACCTCTTCGGCAAGAGCAACTATCTTCGACACCTTGTCTGCATTCACATTGTGCGCCTTCTTAAAGATGAAATAACGATTCAAGAACGAAATTCGTTTCTCTTCTTCCGTCATCTGAACAGCGTTCTCATACCATTTTCGCGACGCCGGATTCTTATCCGTCTCCAATTTCATTGCTCTAAATAGTTCATCAAACATCCCCGATCCTCGTAAAAACCCAAAGTCGCGCGCCTCCTCATCAGTTGCCAAAGTGAATCCATAATTTTCCATCGACCGCCGGAAGAACTCGTAATTCACCAAATACTCCATCGCGTAATTATTAATCGACTCCTGAAACACGTTGATGGGATATCCAATGCTGGTCTCGTCGTCCGAGAATCCAGTCTCGTCATACATCTTCTGTATTTCAAATATCTTGTCCGCGCCCTCATTCACATATATCGAAATCCCATCGCCCTTCTCCTTCTTTCGCAACAAATCAAACACGGTCTTGCCATCATAACACGTGGCAATGAAATAACCGCCCGCCTGCGTGCATTCAGACAAATTGCGTATGAAATTGTCCAAGGTTTTGCCCGATTCGAAGAAATAGTGGAGCGCGAACTGGCACGAACTGACGTTGAACCCCTTCTCGCCAATGCCGTAGTGCCTGTATACTGCCGACGCCATTTTGGTAGCGTCGCGACTCCCCTTGCCAAATATTGCGTCGGCAATCGACCGCTCCTTGTCCGTGAAGAAGGCGTCGCCATTGCGCAAATTGGCGCTACTGTTTC
>JACCDO010330382.1_pt1 | contig 27313 bp, 20 predicted proteins | sample 7446101 | NCBI WGS metagenome assembly JACCDO01 (sample SAMN15323440, study PRJNA562643) | freshwater metagenome | isolation source: river surface water | place: USA:Blue River Watershed | collected 2017-08-16 | reverse complement strand
TGAAACCATTATCGATGTTGCTAATGAAATTCATAGAAAGACACTTCGTGGTTCTGCTAACTTCATCGTGGTTTCTCCAGATGTAGCTACCGTACTTGAAGCTTCTGTTCTCTATCGTCCTTCATATTCTATCGATGGTGATGGTCAAGTGGCTGCTCCTTTCACCATGGGTGCTGAAAAGATTGGTTCTTTGAGCAATCGTTTCACTGTTTACAAGGATCCATATTTCCCAAGAAATAAGATTCTCGTTGGTTACAAGGGCGGTAGCTATCTCGAAACCAGTTTCGTCTATGCTCCTTATGTACCTCTATTGTAACTCCTACCATTTTTGCACCTGAAGATTTTACCCCTAGAAAAGGCGTAATGACACGTTATGGTAAGAAGATGGTACGTGCTGATTTCTATGGTACAGTAACTTGTCTCGATATGAACATCATCTAATATTTAATACTAGATAAAAGTTCATTTGAACTATCAGGAGCATCAATGCTCCTTTTTTTATTTCTAAAGACCGTGCAAAGGCGTTATGACTTATATATAATATATTAAATGTTTTTAAACAAGGACTTAAATATGTCGTGTATAATTTGCAATATGCAGTTGGATGGAAAAAAACTAAGTAATCATATTAAAAGTAAACATGGTTTAACTTCGGAAGAATATACAATTAAATATCTGTGTAATAATATACAACCTTTCTGTAAAAATTGTGGTAATCAAACCAGATATGTTGCTTTTTCTTTTAAAGAGTATTGTGTTGATTGTGCTAAAATTGCAATGAAAGAAGGTGGCAAAAAAGGTGGAAAAGCTGATGCTTGGAATAAAGGAAAAACAAAAGAGAATGATGAAAGACTGCTAAAACAATCAATTCAGATGACAGGTGAAGGCAATCATTTTTTTAATAAAAAGCATGAAGAAGAAACCAAAAACAGAATTAGTTTAAAGAAAAGATTAGGTGACACTAAGCTGATTGAAAGATGTTTAGAGAGAAATATTGATTTTGAATTGTTAACTCCTTTGAATGAATATTTTAGTCGACAACAACAGTATTTGGAATTTAAATGTAAAAAATGTCACGAAATCTCAAAAAAAACATTACAAGCTTTTGAAAGAGGTTCGCGATGTTATTTTTGTGAACCAATTGGCACTTCAAATGATGAATTAGAAATATTAAGTTGGTTAGAGGAAATGCAGTTAGAGATAATTCATAAAGATCGATCTGTGATATCCCCTAAGGAAATTGATATATTAATCGGAAATACTGGAATAGAATATAATGGTTTATATTGGCATTCAGATGAAATAAAAGAAGTTGATGATTTTAATAAAGGTCATCTCTTAAATAAAACAAAATTATGTCAGGAAAAAGGTATCTCTTTAATTCATATTTTTTCAGATGAATGGAAATATAAAAAAGAAATTTGTAAATCTATTATTTTAAACAAATTAAAACTTAATAAAGAAAAAATACATGCTAGAAAATGTGTGATTAAAGAAATCAGTAATGATGAATTTAATGAATTTATGAACAGCAATCATATCTCAGGTAGTGTCAGATCTTCAATTAGATTAGGTTTATATCTAAATAATAAATTAGTTTCTGCCATCGGCTTAAGAAAACCTTTGCAGAAAAAATGGGCCAATTATACAGAAATAAGTCGATTTGCTAGTTTAATAAATTGTAATGTTATAGGTGGTTTAAGCAAATTCTTGTCTTATATTAAAAAAGAATTAAAAATTGAAAACATCATGACATATGCTGATAGAAGATTTGGTCAAGGAGAGTCATATCTAAAATGTGGATTTAAATTAATAGGTGATACCGGTTTAGATTATTGGTATACAGATTGTAATATCAGAATTGATCGATCAAAAATTCAGGCCACTAAAGATAAAAAAGAAAAGGAAATTGCAGAAGAAATGAAATTGTTAAAAATTTGGGGTTGTGGCAGTAATATATATATTTTAAATTAAAATAAAAAACGGATTAATGAATATATGTTTTACTATAACAATAAAAGATTGTTATCTGAAGGGATGTCCTTAGAACAGATTAAAGAAGGTAAAAATCCTGAATTATTAGCTATGTTTGAAGATTTTAAACGGAGAATATTTCATGAGAGTGATGGTGTCAGAAATCAATTAAGTCCTAAAATTGAAAAATTTTTTGTTGAATATATGAATAATTTATATAATTCTGGCAATTCAATGAGTAATGATTTTTTATTAATGAAACAAAATCAAGCTGAAACTGCATATGCTGAATATATTTTAGTTAATGTATTAGAATATCATCAAGATTATGTAGATGAATTAGACTTAAATAATCCAACGAATGGTTTAAGAGGTAAATTTACTGAGTTTATTTTGAGAATTTTATCTAGCAGTATTATGAAAAACGTAGATAAGAGGTCTCAGTTTATACTTATTGATTTTTTTATTCAAAAAATTTTTAAAATACCTGCATCAAAAGTTTATCAAACTAAAAATATGTTTTTTGATAATGTCATCATTCCTTTAATGGACGAGAGAGTTAGAAATGGTGAGAAGTTAGGTTCAGTTAATGCTGCAACAGGTGTTAAAGGGGCTAACTTTAGTCGACCTTCTCCCACAGCGTCATTATCAGATAAAATTATGAAAGTCTTTGATGCTTATGGGATTTATAATGGTAAAAATTTATTAGAAACCATAATGGAAGAAGTCGTTCCTGAAAAAGTGCAGAAAGAAATAGAAACTTTTGCAGGTTATGATATTAAATTAATCGATTATTGTTTAGCTAAAAAATATTGGAAAGAAATTCATGTGCCTGGGCAACCTAATTCTACTCGTCTCTTCTTTATTGGAGATGGGGATATAGAAAGTTTACCACAACCATCTGCTTCTAAAAATAATAAAATCGATGAAGATCGAATCTGGGAACAATGGTCAGAATTAGATTATGAAGAACAACAACAATGGGGTGATTTTGAGAATTATGCGGATTTTATAGTAACAGAATTTGGCAGTGCTTATCTTGAAAAAGATCCTCGACAACAATCTTTTTCTTATTATTTTGTGTCTAGGGCTTTGATTTACGCTTGTAATATCTATCCTTTTAAGACAACTTATAACATTGCAAAAGGTATGGCTAAAGTCTCTTCGCGAGAAATTGCTTTTTATAAATCATTAAGTGATGATGATTATATAGTTCCAATGCATATAGATGATGTAAAAATTAGAAAAACCACAGATTGGTGTACAAAAGATGATGAACAATTGTCTAAATATATTATGCCTGAAAATGATGGTCAAAATAATTATGAAAAATATGATGGTTTTGTGTTGTGTTTAAATGACGCTTTACCTTTTAATGATCCGGATGGTGCCTTACAAATTGGAATTAAATTGGCTAAACCTGAAAAATTTTACTATATTGGAGACAGTTATCCTGAATTGACAATTATGAATGCTGATGATCATTCTGCGGATTGTCCTGGCTTTTTCAAGGCTTTTTTTGATAAATATTCTGGCACTACAATGAAAGATATCGCTAATCAAGACAAACAAAATTATAATAGTTTTAGAAATTTAAATTTTCCTGAAACGGAAAAAAAGATGAGTGCAGATGAAAAGAAAAAATACTTTGAAAAAATGGTGAATAGTATCAATGAAACTTTATTAAGAAAATATATCAGATGTTTACTCTCTTAAGTGTAAAAGCTTTATAAAATTACTATAATTATTATATTTTCTATTATTATTACTATCAAAAGTTGAGGCATTTGATGAGTTTTTCTATTTCTGAACTTGAAGCATTAATTAAACATCATAATCATTTATACTGGCAACGGCAACCAGAAATTTCAGATACTGAATATGATTTATTAGTCGAACAATTACGTTCCTTAAATCCCGAGTCAGAAATCTTAAATGACTTAGGCTTTAAATTTGATGAAGTTGGCACTAAGGTGCAACATCAAAAACCCATGTTATCTCTAGATAAATGCTATGATGAAGAGAATTTATTAAAATGGACCAATAAAAGTCCTAAATGCAGTTGGGTTATGATGCCAAAAATTGACGGTATGGCATGTTCTCTCTTATATAAAAATGGTAGATTAATTCAAGGCGCCACTCGAGGCACTGGTACAATTGGTGAAGATATTACTCAAAATGTATCTCAAATCGTACCAAATAAAATTGATTTATTAGGAGAAATTGAGATACGAGGTGAATTATATTTGCCTATTTCTACTTTTACACAATATCAAAATGATTATGCTAATCCTAGAAATGCAGTTGCAGGTTTCTGTAAACGTAAAGATCAGGTTGAAAACATAGGTATCAAGTTTCTATCTTATGATTTAATTGGTCATGCAAATACAATGGTTGATAAATTAACGACATTATCTCTACAAGGATTTGATATACCTTTCTGGAAATTATTTAAAACAGATTTTCTCATGCAACCGGCTTTTGAAGAAGTCTTAGAACATCGTCAAAGCTATGATTATGAAATGGATGGAGTTGTTTTTAGAATTAATGAAGATCAAATCTATGAAGAAATGGGATATACTACTCATCATCCAAAAGGAGCTATCGCTTATAAATTTAGCGGTGATGAAAAAATTACAACACTAAAAAGTATTTCATGGCAAGTCAGTCGTACGGGTATACTCACACCACTAGCCCATATTGAACCAGTATATTTAAACGGTGCTAACATTAGCAAAATTACCTTACATCATGCTAATATGATTAAAGTTAAGAATCTCAGTTTAAATGCCCAAATTTTAGTCTCACGTCGTGGCGGTGTAATTCCACATGTGGAGAAGGTAATTTCTCAAGGTGATACTCCGATTGTAATCCCTTCTCATTGTGCTAGTTGTCAAGGTTTAACATTTTTACAAGGTGATTTCCTACAAGCTCAACATCTCGAGACATGTATTTCTAAATTAAGTCAAAGAATTAATTATTTTATTGCTCAAATGGAAATCGAAGGAATTGGTCCCACGTGGGTTGAAAGATTAATTGACGAAAATTTTCTCAGAGATATCCCAGATTTATTCAGATTAAACAGAAGTGATCTGACTGGATTAGATGGTATCGGCGACACCCGAATTAACGGATGGTTCTCCAGTATTCAACTAGCTAAAAATGTCGAGCTAAGTCGTTTTTTAACTTCCTTAGGAATTGATAATCTAGGGAAAAAAACAGCTGAAGATTTAGTGGAACATTTTGAAGATTTAACTACAATTAGAAATTTACAACCTTCACAAATTGCTAGTTTACATGGATTTGCCGAAAAAACAGCCCTCTCTATCTGCGAAGGTTTAGCTAATAAAACACAACTTATTGATGAATTATTACAATTTATTACCTTTAAAGATAAACATAAGATTATCGGTCAATTACAAAATCAGACATTTCTATTCACAGGTACTTTATCTCAATTAAAACGTAATGAAGCCGAAGCATTAGTTTTACAACAAGGCGGTCAAATTGCGGGTACTATTAATAAAAATCTCAATTATTTGGTAGTAGGAGAAAAAGCCGGTAGTAAATTAGAAAAAGCTCAAAAATTAGGTATTAAAATTTTAACAGAACAGGAATTCTTAGAATTAGTTAGGACAGCAGATGTTGATTAATAAAAAAAATGATGATTTATATTTTATTCAAATGGAGGAAAGCCCCTACCATTTTAAAATTGGTCGAGCCAAAGATGTACAGAAAAGATTAAAGCAATTACAGACTGGATCAGCCATTAAATTACGATTAGTGCATACTTTTAAAGGTTTAGGGCATAAAGAAAAAAGCTTGCATGAAGAATTACAAAAATGGAGACAAAGTGGAGAGTGGTTTGCCTGTAATCGATATTCAGTCGGTGCAATTCCAGTGGAATTTTATGAGCAATTACAGGAAAATGCGTTGATCCAGAATAATGATTTATATATTTTTAATATGAAAGTAACCTAAATAGAGTAATATCTATCTATATCTATTACGTGGACCAAAACTGAAAATGTATTACGTTTATTTCCTGACCTGTTGTGACGGGACCTTGTATTGTGGTTTAACGACGGATTTGACGCGTCGGGTGTGGGAGCATAATCATTCGGTGAAGGGGGCTAAGTATACGCGGAGTCGTCGGCCGGTGAGTTTGAGTTGGTATATGACGTGTGCTGATAGAAGTGAGGCATCGCAGTGGGAATATCGTTTAAAGCGGTTGAAGCGACTGGACAAAAATGCGCTCTGCCAATCGCCAGATAATCCAGTTTTAAAGGAGAAGAAAGAGATATAGATTTTTATATAGAGTGAAATAGAATGCAACGCGATGATTGCTGTGAATTAGCTAAAGTTTGAATAGAAATAGTTGTTTTTTTTAAATTTAAGAAAATATATATAGAATAAATTAACTCTATAAAGGCGTATTATGGCGATTACTATTCAAACTGAACGTGAATTAAGAAAATATTTATTTGAATCTTTTTTAAAAGAACAAAATAATGCTAAAAAACTAGTGTTATTAGAAACACCTACACCTCCACAAACTGAAAGTCCTTCAGGTGAAGAAAATATTTTAAAAGATATTCCTGCGGTGGTATTACAACGTCAGGAAAAAATCAAAAATGTTCAAAAAAAAATTATAGAAATGCAGAAAAATAAAAAAGGAGTAGGACAGACTGTAAAAGCTACGTGGAATCAAATAGCAGAAATGTTTGACGCAATGACTAGTGATACTGCAATTGCTTTTAAAAAATATCCTGCGACTTTAAACGTTGCATATCTTTCTGCTTTACAAGAGCTTAAAGAATTTAAATTATCAAACGATAGATTGGTTTCTTCTAATGATGATTTGCCATTACCTAATGGCGCTAATTATGATGATGTAACTTTAGTTAATATGATGTTTAATTTGGATGTAGATGTGGGTGGAGATGACGATCAAACTCTTCCTTTTGAAATATCAAAGTATATTAAACCTAATGATTATGAAAAATTAATTCAATTTAATAAAACATCTCTTTCAAAATTATATTCTGACGGAAATTTTATTTATTTAGCAATTCCAATTTTTATTAATAAAGATACGATTGAAAAACCTCCTTATGTAAGTGATGAACAATTTGAAGCTATGCGTTTAGGTGAATTAGCTTCAAAAAATGTACAAATGCCGAGTGATTCTTATCAATTCAAAAATGCAGTTTTTGAATTTGACATTGAAAGAAACAAATTAAAGAATTGGCGTTATTTATCTTTTTTTAATGCTATTATAGAAATTAGATCAAATCCTATTTTTAACTGGTCAATTGAAACTTTATCATGGGAGGATTCACCTGCAGGTAAAGATTTTAAAAAATATGAAGAAGATTTGGCTGAATGGTACAAGAAAAAACAACAGGCATTTGACAAACATGGTGGTAGAATTCATAGTTTGGCTTATCAAGGGCAACACGAAGATTTAAAATTTTTAAGCCAAAAACCTCAAAAACCTGAATTAAATAGTTTTCAACATTTAGATAAACAATATTATGAAGATGTTGCTATAAATATTGAAAAAGGTCGTAATATGCTGCTTTTCGGCAGAAATCGTGATGAAGGTATAAATTGGACATTTGTCGGTATGACTCAAAACTTTTTGTCTCGAATTGAAAAGTGGCGACAGAATGCAAGTACGCAACATTTTATGGAATCATTTGATAACAGGTGTCAAATTTTAGGAAATGAATTTAGAGATAGCTACTATTCCACCTCTAGCGAGATGTATATGAAGCAATTAGAGGAAATTAGAACACAAAACATGACTGCTAGTCTTGAGTTAGCAACCGGTGAAACTATTTCAGCGACAGACGCGCGTACGCCTTTATATGATCCAAATATTTTTAAAAAACTTGAAAGCACAGAATTTGAATTAACACACGAAAATATAGCTGCACATCTTCAAGAGTATTTAGGCGTTACTTATGATGAATTTGAAATGCAACAGTTTATACAATTATTACAATTAAAAAGAACTCAAAATACTGCGTTCAAAAATAACTTAAAATATTCATCAGAATATTCTTTAAAGCCTAAATATAGAAATCTTACTACTGCTGAAATTAATAATCTGCCCCCTGCTGAAAAAGTAATAATACAACAAATATATGTCAACGAAATGTTTGATATTTCAAAAGAAACATATGACAATATAACAGGTAACCCTTCAGATCCAAATGCAGCGATTATACAATCTTTTTATGAGAGAACTGCTTGGACAGCAGAAGTGCCGGAAACTTCTAGTTTTAGAGGATATGAAAAAGTTGATTATGGCGATTATTTTCAGCCTTGGGACACAGGCAAATCAGCTTTAACTGTATTTTTTACACCTTTTTCTTCAAAAGAAGATTTAGAAAAGTATAAAGGTAAAGGAAAGACTGAGTTGGCTGAGGAAACAATTAATCCTGTAGGGGTTCAATCTGCATTAGATTTAGCACAATTAGGTTTAATTCCAGTGCAATTATCAGCTAATCCATATACTATGGCTGCTGGATTTTTTACATCGATGGGTTTATCTTTTGCATCTTGGTGGAATCGCGGGGGATATATTAATTTTATTGAGAATAAAGTAGAAGAAATCGAAACAGCCATTGCGAGTAGTGATTTGGATATTACTATCGTAAATGGAATTATTAATGATTTAAGAAAAAATAATATTAAAATTGATAATATCGATAGTGATGATATTACTGATGAACAAAAAATTTTAATTTTGCAAAAGTTAATTAAACGCATGGATTTTGTTGAAACTATGGAACAAATGATGTGGGTATTCGATATGATTGGTTGGATACCAGGCGTAATTACATTTTCAAAATCAATGTTGCTCAGAAGAATTGCTAAATTTCAAAGACAGGCTCAACAAGCAGGTGATGTGGTTCCTCAACAAATTAAAACACCTACAGGCAGATATGTAAATAAAAATAATCCAGAGATTGTTTATGATTCAATTGACGACGCAAAAGCCGCAAAAGTTCCAGAAGGTGATATTGAACCTGAAATTGCATTGGAAACTGCCAATTTAAATCCTCATGATTTTCCTAATACGACAGGGGGCTTTATTCCTAGAAATATTGCCAACTTTAAAAAAGAGGTTATGGGGGCCGTTGATACAGTAATTGAAAAAATTTATAAAACACTTATTGTGCCAAATCGCGCCTTATCAGGTGAAAAAATATATACTACAGCGGGAGATGTCAAAGTTACTTTACAAAAAGACGATATAATTGAACTTACTCCTGAACAATATAAAAAATTTGTGGAATTGAACGGGGGCCCCGAAAGTGAGTTAATTGATGAGAATTTAACAAATATAACTGGCACAAGTAAGTATAAATTTGAAGGAGAGGGCCCTACCACAATTTATTTACCAAAAGATTTAGAAATCTCTGCAGAGCTTTATACAAAATTTAAACAAAGAATTCCTCAAGGTGGTACACCTGGTGAGGCTGAACTAGCATTTCAACAACAATTTAGTAGTAATATTACTTTTGATGAATTTGCAGAAGCCTTAGGAAAAATCAATAAAGAACAGTCTGGTATGGGAGAAAACTCATCGATTTATGAGAATTTAATTGAATTTCATTCTGCATATGAAAAAATCGTTAACGAAAAAAAATTATTGATGAATGGTCAACCTGTTAATTTTCAAAAGTTTAAAGAGTTGTATTGCGATTTTTATGGTATACAGGAAGAGTTATTACCTAACAATGCTTTAGTCAAAAAGTTTGCTACAAATATTAATCCCGCTTTTCTAGGTCAGGATGAATCAATTGAGGTATTTTTATTAAATTATAAAAAAAATCCCCAAAACTATAACTTAAGTAAAAAATTGGTTAATGAGTTTGAGAGATATGTAAAATTGTCAGGCTTTAATATGAAAGATACTAAGGTCCTGGGACTTGTAGAATGGCTTAAAATTAGAAATTTAGATGAACTTAATGAAGTTTATGTTTGGCGTTTATTAAAAAATAATCAAAATTATGAGCTACCTTTAATGGAAGATTACGCTAGTACATATGAAGTTATCGCTAAGATACCGATACAAGAACGCTTTTTAAGTAGTATTTTTGGGTCTAAAAAATTCGCTCAATACACTAAAATACCAGAGTATGACGATGCTGGAGTAAAAATACAGTCAGGCTTTAAAATGTCTCAAGCTGAATATGATGATTTAGCCAAAGAATTAGTAGAAATGGGTAAAGATATTAAAGATTATGTAACATATTCGGCACCTAAATTAAAGGGTGGATATAATGCTTATAAAAAACAGATGGCGATATTTGTAAAATCATTTAATACTAGTAAAATGGGTGAGATGGATTTTATGTTTGCTAACGTTTTAAATTTGGAATTTGGTAACACTAAATTATTTGCAGCCTATAATAAAGAAAAATTAGGTCAGACAATTTCAGAGTTGCATCAGATTGATAATTTAATGAGAACAGGTATGCTTAATTTAGACGAAAAAAGTATCACAACAATTATCGCAGGTTTAAAAGACTGGATGATAGATTATGAGAAATTTTTTAATTATATGTTATTATCCAGATATGCAGAGGCAGGGGAAAATATTGAGTTGTTTGCTGTTTATGATGATTATTTTAAAACAGGAGGGTTAGGTTTAAAAACTGAAAGCGGAAGATCTAGCAAATTCGAAGCGCTTAAAAAGAAATTTTCTGAATTACGTAAAAAATTAAGGAAAAATTCAAAGAGTGAGTCAGATGATCCGAAAACATTATCAGTTGGTAATAATGAAGAAAATTTAGCTGCGCAAACAATCGCTTTTGATAATCAGACAGCAATAAATAAAGGGGTGTTGACATTTGAGGAAGTAGATGGGGCTCGAACTTTTTTTAGTGAAATTAATACAAATTATCCGATGGTATTGGCCCGATTTAAAAAAGGATTAGATAAGTGGGAAGAAACATTTAAAAAGTTTCTTGAAGATTTAAACAAATTTGCAGATGGTCAGGACGTCGCGGCCATGGAACCCTTAAAAAAACAACAATTAAAAGAGTTTATTTCACAGGTAGAGAATATTTATCAAAGATTACAAGCTGCAAATACAGAAATTTCTCGATCTAATTTTTTTAATCCTAAAGTTTTTAATTTTAATAATAATACTTTTAACTTTTTACATCAGGCTCTCCATTTATCACGTATTCAAAATGGTTCATTTGTTGCCATACGTCAATGGTATGAAAATTTTAATCAGCTTGGGAAAGAAGGGTGGGAATCTACTGCACGTATTTTATTGCGTCTGTTTGACGGTCCTCTACCTCTTATTAATGAAGCGTCTGAATTGATTGCTCAAATTTGGCGCGCGGGGAAAAAAGCATTTTTTGAAGGAAATACACAAGGTGCTGCTGGGATGAATAAAGTGATATTATTCCTAAAATTATTAAGAGAAAACGGGAAGAAAGTAGAAGCGGTTATTAAAGAATTTGCAGAAGGTACTTCTAAATATGGGGGCCTTTATACTGTAGGCGCCAAAGGAAATATTGGTGGTAAAATATTAACAATGATAATCATTGAACCGTTTTTATGTTTTTTAAACGCAGGGACAGTGGTTATAACTAATTTAATTGTTAAACATCCTTTATTTGCACTTACAATGACACAATATCTTGCCAGGGCAATTGTGATAAATGATCTAAGGACGGCTGAAGATATTTCTAAAAATTTACAATTTAATAAAGGATATATATATCCTTACTTTCTTTCAAATTTGGCACGTATGAAAGGTAATATTTTATTAAGCGGTAATTCTGATTTAAAGGAACAATTTAAATCTTTGTGTAATAGTCAACTTATGCCTCATTTCGCTCAGAACCTAAAATTACTTAATAATTTAACACAGGCAAAAAGAAAAGCTGAATTAATTCAAAAAGCTGTTGTCAATAAACAGCAATATAATAATAGCATTTCAAACTTAACATTAGATTTAGATATTACAACTGGCAAAAAAAAATTAGCAACGTCTCCAGTAAATAAATTAATAAAGTCTGACAAATTAAATGAAATTTTTACACAATTTCAAAGCAGAAATGTTATTTTAAAAAGTAACACCAGCAATCAATTTAAAGCATTATTAGACAAATATCCGGCAATCATAGTTGCTGTTAATAGAAAAAATGAAATAGGTCAATCTAATCAAATTATTAATGTAGGTAGTGTTACTAGTAAAAATGAAAAGAAACAAACCGTAACAACTCCGTATATACAAAAAGGAAAAGAAGATTCAGCAATTATTTATCTTACTTCTCCAGGTGATAATGATAAATTAAATGAATTTAGAGCATTGGGTTTAACAGATTTATATGATAAAATTTACGATAAAAACACAGGTCGAATATATACAAATTATCAGGATAGTATAAAAGTATATAATGGAAAAATAAATAACAAAAATAATGATTCAGAACAAAATTCTCAATACTCTTTTAACGAATCTGCATATAATGCACTTGATAGAAATGAGCAAGCAGCGTTTAAAAAAGCTTTTATCACGGCAATAAAATCACAAAAAGATCTTAATGATAGTATTTCTAGAAAAATGTTTAAAATGGATGTGTGGGTAAAAGATGATGATAATGATAAAGCGTATATACAATCTGACGCAGGTTTATTATCTGAATATGAGTTATTATCTTCCAAATTAAGGAAAACTTTTTATTTTTATATTGAAGATAAAAGAAGTTTAGAATCTCTTCCTAGAGGAACAGTAGGTCCTTATTGGAAGCGTATTGTTGAAAGAAATAAAAACAGTTCAAAAATTGTAAATGATAAATTATTTGACAAACTTGCCTTTTTAGATTTACATAATGAGATAAAAAATAGAGAAGAATTTAAAAGTATAACACTTAAAAAGTTAAATTATATAATTGGATTATTAAAAAATTATTTAGAAAATGCATCAAAAGAAGGTAATGCTGACACGAATCCTTTTGTTAATTTTAAAGGTAATGACATTGTACCAGATTCTGAAATTTTAAAATTAATTATTAAACAAGAATTGCCTAATGTTTTTAGCAGTATACAATCTGCGAAGTCTAATTTTGTTGATAAAACATCATGGTTAAATCAAAAAAAATCAGCAATTTTTTCTTGGTTAAATTCAAAGTTATATGAAAAGTTAGGTTATGAAAACATGCGAGAGATGGAGGAAAAATTAGGTAATAACATTAATGACGTAACTGACGCAATTGTAGGAGTATTAGCGGGATTTATTAAAAATTATCATAAATTATATAAACATTATTTAATTAATTTAGGTATATATGATTTGTTCGCTAGTGCAACTTTTTCTAATTTTGATAGAATTAATCACTTTATTATCTTTTTAGAAGGAGTTGCTTTAATAAAACATTGTCGAAATGTGCAGTTATTGTTAAATGAAGCTGCGGCCGTAACTGGTATATCTAATATACAACAAGACGATGAATTTAAGATACAACAAGTTGGACCTACAAAAAGAACAATCGTTAAAGATCACCAATTAGATATTTTTTCAATGTTAACAGGTGGTATACATTCTGTTAAATATAAAGCTGCGCAAGAGGATGTACAAGGAAAATCACAGATTGATTTAACAGATGTTGATGTGGTTGTTAATCCTATATTTATAAATATGCCTGATAATATTAGTTATTTAGATATTATCGCAGGAAATGATGAAGATCCGTTAGATACTTTATTTGATAAAAATTTAAGAGATTTGGCTTTTGCACGTGATGATGCGCAAGCAGACAATACACCATATTATGTTCCAGTTGGTCCGATGTCTCAATCAGTTAGTGAAATACCTTCTTTTGATAATTTAATAAGTCAGTCCAAAGAAGTTCTTGAAGAAGTCATGACTACTCTTGATGCAATTATTAATGGTGATGATGAAGTATTAAAAAGAGGAGATTCTAAATTATCTGAACCAATTAAAGCCTTAGACCAGCAAAAGAAGCAGAAGACGGGAGGTGGTCCGAGTGTGATGCCAGAAAATATTTTAAGAGGTAAAAAGATACAAAAATTTAATTTTAAGATAGAAGAACCTTTAAAATTCTTGTTTGAAGACATTAATCAGGCAAAAGAGCCCTCTGTTATTAAAAAGATGATAAATAATGATTCTCAAGCTCAATTTAAAAAGAGAGTGATTGAAAAAAATAAGCAGATGTTTAAATCTTATATTAAGAGTTTACAAAAAGACACAAATCTTATGGGTCTTAATAAGAATATTCTTAAAATAGATAATTCTAAACAAATTAATTCAATTAATATAAAAGATCCTGAAATTGAAAATATTGAAAATATTTTGAATTTCAGAGATAGTTTAAATTTAGATGTCAATCATAAAATATCTGATGTGATTAATAATCCTTCGTTATTAAATACTATGCAAGAAAGTATTAATATTACTTTGAATGTGTTACAGAAATATAATTTAAATGATGATATTTCAAAGGTTATAAAAATTATTTTAAATAAATATTTAAAATCTTTACCGGTTGTAATATCAAAATTAGAAAAAGTAAAAGAAGGAATCCAAAAAGGAAACTTGAAATTAGCTGATGACATGGATATTAAATCAGAATTTGATAAAATGTTTGAAATGGGAATTGTGAAATATTCTTATGAAAAAAAGAATAAAGTTATATTAAAGAGAAAAATTAATGAGAAAATTGCAAAAAATTCTAAAATTAACATTTCAAGCGAAGATGTTAATAAATTTTTAGATGATAATGATAAAAATTCCAGTTCAAAAACCGTAATTGCTTTTAAATTAAAAAGAGTCTTGTTTATTATTTCAAAGCTTCTAATGCCTATGATTGAAAGAATAAATAAGGCTACTCAAGGCAAACAACAAATTGATTTTAAATCTTTATTAAATGATTATGTAGATAAAATCGCAAATACTTATAAAAATTCTGTTGATACTGAAAGACAGGAAGGTCGTGAGTACATTGAATTTTTAAAGAAACGTTTAGTCTTAAGTGGTGGTGTAAATACTGATAAAATATTAGATTATTCATATATCATTGGATATCAACAGAATTTAAAAACCAAAAATATTGATAAATTAATTATTTTAAGTGATTTATCAAATTTGAAAAATGATGAAAACGATGATATAGATTTTATTAATAATTTTATATTTGACATTCCATATATTTATCAAATCGATTTAAGTAAAATTATGACAAAAGATACAAAGATTACTTTTATGCCTGAGGCATTTGATATGGAAACCATTAAAATTCAATTAGTGGAAAATGTCATGGATGAAGATAAAATTAATAATTCGTCTGAAATTAATTCAGCTTTGTCCACTCAAAACTTTATCAATTTTTCAGTTTATAAATTTAAAAAAGATAGAATTGAATTAATTGAAATGTTAAAGGCGAATAATATCTTTTTAGAAAATTATACCCAAAATACAATTTTTAGCATATAATTTTGTATACTTTAAAATAGCTGTTATAATAAATCTATCAATTATAAAGATTTTATTTGTTTTAAATTAAAGGAAAATTTATGACAGCGACCACTGCTCCTCAATTTACTACCAGCTTTCTCGATTCTATTGGCGTAGAGATTATGTCTTCTTCTCATGATAAGCCTTTTGAAATGTTCTGGAATTGGTTTCGTCAAACTTGGATTACTTTACAAGACGTCCCGTTTGACCATAATGACCCAGAACACATTCAAGCCTGTCTCGACGTGATTAATCGCCATGCTTTACCGACGCCAATGGAAGTCTTAAATTTTGAAATTAAGATTACAGGTTTGAGTCGTGTAGCCTTGGCTCAAATTACTCGAGGACGTGTGGGTTGGGCTTATGTGGTAGAAAGTCAAATGCCACAACATATCAATCATAACGTTACTATTCCAATTAATGTCTATCAAAACGAAAAATTTAGAGATAGAGCAGTAGAATTGGTTAAATTATCTCAAGAACTCTATGATGATATGTATGATGCAGGTATTCCTCCACAAGATTGTCGTTATTTAGTGATGCACTCTCAACAAACGAGCTTGGTGATGCAATGTAATTACGCCGCTCTTTTAGGTTATTTTGCGAGACGTTGTGAAAATGGTTTAACTGATGAATTGAATTTAGTCGGTCGTTTAATTTTAAGAGAATTAAAGAAGAAATATCTCAATGCTGACGGTTCAGATCGAATTGCAGGTTCTGGTTGGTCAATTTTATTGAGTAAAATGGATGGAATGGGGACTAATAAGGTTTGTTTAAATGTGGATAAGGTCTTCGGAAATACAGGTCGTGCCCCATCCGTTAACAATAAAATCCCAAGTCTGTTAGATAATTCATGTGATTATGATTTCAGTCAATCAGCTTGGTATTTTGAATTGCAGAACTTGCCTGATGATTTATTATTCCCTGGCGAACGTGAGATGATTGAAGATTTTAAATCGATAGGATTTGTCGGTCGTTTGCAAAAATTAGCAGATAGTAAGAAGGTGTAATATGGCAGTTTTATTATTTGATGGACCTGATGGTAGTGGCAAAACGACCTTAGCTAAAAAAATCGCGACTGGTTTAAATTTACCTTATCATAAAAATCCTTATGAACATGGGGAGTGGAAGCATCCAGAACGTTATAAATTAATGTTGAGATATACTGATTTATATTTCTTTACGTATTTAAAAAATTCTAATGCGTCGGTAGTGTTAGATCGGGCTTGGACAACTGAATGGGTGTATAGTCAGGTTTTTAATCGAGGTAATGATTTTGAATTCTTACATAAATTAGATGATTTGATGTTGGAAATACCTGAGAGCGTTTTGATTATTACAAATCGTGATAATCCACCTTTAAAGGGTGATGAGTTGGAAGGGGTTGACGAGAAGTGGCTACAGATTAGAGACAAGTATGCAGAATTAGCTACTTGGACAAAGAATAAAGTAGTGTATATTAATACTGAAAATCGTACACCTGACGAAACATACATTTATTGTTTACAACAATTAAAAGAATTAGGAATTTTAAAATGAACGAGTTAAAAGAAAATGTGTATAGTGAGTTAGGAATTTTGCAATTGAGAGAGAAAATTGCATCTCTGCGGGAAGAAATTGTTAACATCGATACAGAAATTTTAAAATTAGCACAAAATAAATCATATTTACAATCAGACTTATGCAATTTAAATCGTGAGATTGCCCGAGTCCAAAGTTTATTAGAACCCAGAAACGACGAGTAGGAGAACAGACTCAATGACAGCAGAACCATTCGGACCTCATTTAACCTTTGACATTAAGTGTCAAGATAGTGCCTCATTAAACGACTATAATAAAATTTTTAAGTTTTTGCATGAATTGCCTGACAAGATTGGCATGACCAAAATTACGCAACCATACGTTTTCCCATATAGCGGTTTAGTGCCAGAAGATGAGGGTATTACTGGAATGGTGATCATTGCTGAGTCCCATATTTCTATTCATACTTTCCCACTCAAAAATTACGCCTTTATTGATATTTTCAGTTGCAAACCCTTTGATTGGTCCAACATTAGTGATATTATTAAAGATACCTTTCATGCTGATGAAATGGAATTTAACATTGTTCAACGCGGGAAAGATTTTCCACGCTAAAAGAGATTATTTATGAATCAAGATTTTATTGAAAAAAATAAAAATGAAGTGATTAGAATTGTTCATTCCCTAATGGTATTATTTGCCTTAATTATTGGTTTTAATATCGGTCATAATTCTGTGTTACAGGAATTATCTAAAGCCGAATTACAATTAAAAGAATTAGGAGAATTTTTAGAGTTAGATGAACAACGTCATCAAAAAGAATTATTAAATACAGCAGCTTCCTGTGATCAAAAAATCAATGAAGCCAAATTATTAGAAAAGCAACATAAAGAAAAAGCGTTTGAAGATTATAAGAGCATTTGTCATCAGATGAAATGTGACAAATAAATTAACGATATCGACGACTTTCTTCTAAAATCATTTGACGTAACATTTGAGGAGTTACTCTTACTGAACGACTCTCATTCAAACGTCTTTCATTTAAATTATTATAAGATTCTTCCAGAATAATATTTCTTAAAGCTTTGACGTCTAGTTGAATGGGATTATATTGTGTACCTTCATGCAATCTATTCATTTTTTGTGCACGATTATATTCTTCCATAATGATTTGTTTTAATGAAACTTCACTGATTTTCATTTGAATATCCTTTTTTATGATTATTTTATTATATATTATTTTCCTAGCATTTCTTTCCAAAAAAGTGCTACTGTCATTATTATTTGTACAACACTAAAGATTGTAAAAGCTTTAATCTTAAAATCATTTAAATCTTTTAATTGTTCTTCCATTTCCTTAATTTTATGAATAGTTTTCACTTCATCATTTACATGTTGGGTTTGTAGGTTAGCAATTTCCACAGACTGTTGATCAATCTTATTTTGCAGATTACCTATTACAAATTTTTGATTTTTCATTTCATTTAAATCATTCAATGTTACAACTTGGGACACGTCTTTTTTCCAATCATCAATGCTATTAATCATACTGTCTTTGGCAGCGAATTTAGCATTTAATTCAGACATCTCCCGTCGTACTGATTGCATTTCAGAATTGATTTCTGTATAATGTTTCGTAATTAAATTAGATAAATTACTGAGCTGTTGCATTATAAAATTAATTTCAGTTGATGAATAATTGCTACCCATTCCACCACCATGTTCATTTGACATTTCTATTCTCTCGAGTTGACTTTATATAATATGTATTTATTCTCGAGTCAGGCAATTCAGGTAAAAATTTATTTGAATTCTTGATATAAGAAACAGCTGGAAGCCCCGACCACACCTAATCCGGCGCTAATAATTCTGTCCAAAGCTTTTTCGTCTAATTTAGCCTTACAGAGTGTTAATTCTTGTGCTTTATCATTCAGATTTAATTGCACTTTATCTTTATCTGCTAAGACTTTATCTTTTTCAAATTGAGCATCTTTTAATTTAGCATCGCATTGATTGATTTGTTCTTTTAAAGAATTATCTGCTTTATTTTTTAAATCATCAATTTGTTTTTGTAGAACTAGTTTATCTGATTTTAAGTCTTCGATTTGTTTGACTAGCACATCTTGAATACCTGGCATGTTGCAGATGCGTTCGGCGGCTCTGAGAACTGCATTTTCATGTTGGTCGGGCAGGCCGTTTTGATTGGAGTCGGTGACAGTGTCTTGTGCCCAGAGTGGGAAGGAGAGTAGGGAGAGGAGGAGAATAAATTTAGACATTTTTAATCCTTTTGTGTATAGTTAGAGTCTTTTTTTTAATATTAAGTATCTTGAAAAACAAATAAAAAAAAGGATAAAAAAATGGAATTAACTCCAGAACAAGTTGGTAGCGTCAATTTATTATTAGCAGCGGTTCAATTGGCTCAGAAGCGTGGAGCCTTTTCTTTGAAGGAAGCACATGCCTTGCAGGAGGCGATTGATGTGTTGAAGCCACAAGAGGTGACTGAAGAAGAAGTTGCGTCGGGTGGTGAAGAAAGTCCCGCGGAATAGTTAAAAAAGAAAAGAAACGCATATATAAAAATAAGCTCATGCTAATTGACAAACGGAATATACACGTGGCATGAAATCATGTATACAATAAAAAATAGGAGAGTCAAATGCCAAAGATTATTATTGATGACGCAAAAGGTCTATATCAAACATCAGGTAAGGGTGTGGTCGGTTTAACACAATCCAAGACAGTAAATGCTGCTTGGGTATCAGGTGCTACAATTAGTTCAGGCGCAATTGTTGTACCTGCAAATTCTTTAATTACAGCTTTTCATACAGTTGTAACTACAACATTAGCAGGTGGGGCAAACCCATCAGTAACTGTAGGTACTGCTGCAGCTGGTAATCAATTAGCTCTATCTAAACTGATTTCAAATACAGCAGCTGGGGCTGCTGCTAATAAAGGTCAAAGTACTAATCCTGAATTAAACACAGCTTTAGCTGCAGCTAATAATCAACAATTAGTAATTGTGGCTGGTCAAGCTTATAGAGCTGATGAAACAGAAGTACATTTTACAATTACAGCTGCTGCTAATCTAACTGCGGGTGCTGCACAATTTACCGTTGAATTTATTACATTTGAGTAAGAATAGAGGTAAAGATTATGTCAGTTAAAATTATTATTGATGATGCCAAAGGTTTGTATCAAACTGGCGCAACTTCTGGCGGTGTGGTAGGTATTAAACAATCTAGATCTTCCTCTGGCGTTGCAGCGGGTGGTGATACTTTAATTGTATCAGGCCCTATTACAATTCCAGCTAATTCTTTAATCACAGGCTATCATGCTGTAATTACTTCAGCATTAAGCTTTGCAGATGTTGCAGATGTAGGTTTCAGATTTGGAGACAATGCTGATGGTACAGATGCAACATATTTGGAATTAGTTGTTGATTCTCTCTGCAACGCTAATGATGATGCATTAAATGCACTTGCTGTAGGTACTGGAAATAGCACTTCTTCAAGTTTATCAACAGGTTTAGATACAGCCGATACAAATACAACTCTTACAATGAAGGCAGGGGCTCAAAAAATTGGTAATGCAGATGTAGATATTTATGGTGCTTTAGTTGCTAGTCAAAATATTGATGCAGGTGGTACTGTGCAATTTGTTGTTGAATTTATCACATTTTCTTAAGGAGATTCTAAATGAGTGAAGAAAAAAAGGTAGACGTTGTCGTCGAAGAAAAAGAAGTCAAAAAGTCTGCTAAAAAATCAGAAGAAGTTAAAGCTGAAAAGGTTGAAGAACCTAAAAAAGAAGTTAAAGAAGTTAAGGCAACAAATGTTAAAAAAGAATTTGTTGTAGGCGCCAAAGTTGTAGATAAGAAAAAAAGACAATTTACTATTCATAGTTTTCCGGAAGGTGAATTACACGAGTTGTCTAATATTGTTTTAAAAAATGCTGATGGTGTATTAAGTATACAAGTTAAAGGCAAGTTGGAATTAGTTTAAGTTTATAATAAGATAGAATAACCCGAAATCCTCTCAAGATATTCATAATTAGAAATAATAGAATATTGATGAGAGGATTTTTTTTTATGGCCAGTTTTACTACGACCAACAATCCGACGCCTTTTGGTTTTTATGACCATGAAGTGCATTTCCAAATGGACGCCGATAAGATGTTAACCTTTGTCCGACGACGCTTAGGGGATGACATTATCAGCGTGGAATTAACAAACAAACAAATCTGGGCTGCCTTTGAAGAAGCGACTTTAGAATATTCTCGTTTTATCAATGAGAACATGTTAGAAAGTCATATTCATAATTTACTAGGCATTCCAGTCGGTGGCATTACCAAAACTATCACTGTTAATGGACAAGATGTTACTCAAACTGTTGGTCCTAATAGTGCTGAAGGCAAATTGCCACGTGAGAATTTTGATATTTTTATGCGTAAAGCTGAGGTATATGCGACTGAAGCTGGGGTCGGGGGTAGTGTCGATCATTATATTGGATATATTAAATTAGAACATGGTAAACAGGATTATAATTTAACAACAGAACTTTTGTATAAAAAAGACGATCAAGAGTATTTAGTATTTAGTCAATTAGGTTTAGGTGAATTTATAGATGATCCAGATAATCCTGGTAATTTAATTTTTCAGGAATATGAAATGGATAATCCATTACGTCGGCAAAAAACAAAACCACGTATTTATGAAGTCATGCATTTTAGTCCTCAAGCCGCTTATCGTTTTTTTGACACTACTAGTTCTATCAATTATTTAAACAATCAATTTGCTTTTGAATCATTTACACCTGAAACTGTTTTTTATGTATTACCGGTTTTTGAAGATGTATTGCGTGCCGGACAATTAGATATAAGTAATCGTATTCGTCGCTCTAATTACAGTTATGAAATTCACGGTAGTAATATCAGAATCTATCCTAAACCAACGCAAGATAACCCGTATAGTCTTTTTATCAGATTTGCATTTCCATTAAATCCTGTTAATCCTGATATCCCTGATGAGAAGATTAACGGTGTCTCCAATATTAGTAATGTGCCTTACGGAAACTTGCCTTACGATAATTTAAATTCTATCGCTCGACATTGGATTCGTGAGTTTACTTTGGCGATTGCGAAAGAAATGTTAGGGGTAGTGAGAAGTAAGTTTTCTAGTATTCCTATTCCAGGTGGTGATTTGCAATTAAATGGCAGTGATATGATTTCAAGCGGTCGTGAGGATCAGGAGAAATTACGTACTCAGTTGAAAGAAATGTTAGACAAGATGACCATGACTAAAATTCTGGAAACACAAAATGCGCAAGCCGATCAATTACAAAATTTATTAAAGAAGATACCCATTCCTAATGGGCCATTCTTGATAGGATAATCATCATGGCAAGACTGTTTTTTACGGAAAAAGAAGCTGATTTATTTTCAGATTTAACCAAAGAGATTATTAAAGATGTGATTGGTCAAAAAATCTTTTATTATCATGTGAGAGAAGATTTATCTAATCCTCACGCTTTGTATGAAGAAAGTTTAGAAAAGGCCTTTGACCCACCAATTGAAATTGATTGTTTAGTAGAATGGCAACCAGCTGAAGTTAAATTAACTAATTTTGGTTATGAACAAACTAAAAATGTGACTGTCTTTTTACATCCTCGGGATATGAGAGATAAAGATTTAGAAGTGCACGAAGGTGATTTTTTTCAATTTGGGGATTATTTCTTTGAAGCCACTACCATCATTGTGGAAAAGATTATGTTTGGTCAGACTGAAAGAATTGCAGGTTATAAGATGCAAGGTAAGCAAGCTCGTATTAATCTTATTCATAAGAAGTTTTTTGGACCTACTAGTGAAATGTACACTGATACAAATGCGGTACAAAAAGATTTTGAACAACAACGTGGAGCTGCTACAACTTCAACCGGTTTACCAACTGGTGATATGAGACAATTACAAAAAGATGGTATTTTAGAAGCTCCAATTACAGGTGTGAAGCAAGTTAAACCTCAGGCTAGTAAAATTAATCCAAGCACTGTTAAATCATCATTTTACGGAGAAGGAGATTAACCATGACAACTAGATTTACAAGAGATAATATTGATTTTAATGCTGTTGCTACAGGATATGAAGGTGTCAATTATACTGGTTTGCAAGTACCTTCATGTGGTATTGAAGATATGGATAAATCTGTCTTTAATTTATTTAATGATCAGATACCTTTATTTTATGAGTTAGATGGCGAGAGAAAAAGAATACCTGTGATTTTTGCTACTGGGGAACGTTTTGCGATTTTACGCAAGAAGAGACCTTTAAGAGATAAATCAGGTGCTTTGATTTTACCTTTAATTGCAATTTCCAGAACTTCATTGGAACAGAGTCCTCCTATGGGTGTAGCTGATAATGCCATGGTGCCGCATGTGATTAAACGTCGAATCGCAGCCGAGGATTTGTATGAGCAGCAACTTAAAAACAAGGAAAATTTAGAAAATGTTAAGAATACTTTAGGACAAGAAGAAGGATTAGTTGAGGTTGACAAGAATAATAAAAATTTAAGTTTAGTACCTCAATTAAATTCTAATAACATTTATGAAGTAATTGAGATGCCTCCAATCAATTATGTGGGTGCTAATTATGAAATTGCAATTTGGACTAACTTTCAACAGGAAGCAAATCGTATTTTTGAGACCATTATTAAATCCTATACCATTAATGTCAGTCAACAGTTTCGATTAGAGTCAGATAAACCTTATTGGTTTTCTGGTTTTGTGAGTAATCAAGTTAATACAGAAACATCATTTAATGACATGACAGAAAGCGAACGTTATGTTAGAATGACATTAACAATGAGAGTTAATGGTTACGTGATATTGCCAAATATGATGGGTGGCAAAACAGCCTTACGTTCTTTTATTTCTGCACCACAAATTAATTTTGATGTGTTCGAAGATAGTAATGCTGTGTTACCTTTACATGGATTTGGAGGTCCAATTAGTAATCAATTGGATAGTCATATTTTTGATGATTTACAAGCTGAGGATGATCCATTTCCATCAGATAATGTAGGTTTAAATGCAGGGGTGAATGCTATTAATTTATTATTGAATCGTCCTGGATATATTGCTCAGAATGATACTCGAGACCCTAATAATACGAGTGCTTTGCAGATGGGAATTACGAATGTGAGTCGGGTGAAGGGGGAAATTTCTTATCGAGGGGCGGCGGCGCAAAATATCTTATTAAATATTAAGTGATGGACAAATAATCGGTAAATAGTTAATCTTTCTGATAAAACCGGACTTCCTCTGAATAATTATGAATATAAAATAGTTTTCACGTTAAGAAATAGGAGAAAGATAATGAGTGAGCAAGTATTTAAATCACCTGGATTTTTCGAGAGAGAAATCGAGATACAAAGTAAACCACCAAAAAAAGAGCCCAATTCATCTCCCGTCGGTATTATCGGTCCAGCCGAGAAGGGTCCAGCCTTTGTGCCTGTGATCCTGAATTCCATGGACGATTATAAACAGGTTTTTGGGGATATCCAAAGGGATAAATTAGCAGGACATGCGGTGTCGGAATTTTTTACATCCAAAGGCATTGGCGAGGCCTCAATTCAATTTATCAGAACTTTAGGTTTAGGTTCTGATGCTAAGGAAGCAAATGGCTCATCACCAGCAGCAGGTTTTGTCTGTGATGTTGATGGCAACAATGCATTCGGCGGGGTACAATTATTAGCTGCAACACATACAATTAAAAATAATGAAGTATTCGCCTCAGGTATGTTTTCATTAAATGATGATATTAGCGCAGATCCTAATTTAATTAGGGCTATGTTTTTTTTACATAAAAATGTTAAATTAACTGTCACTGGACCAGTTGATAATGGTGAATTTACTATTACTGTTGATAGTAGTATTAATTCAATTAAAGATAGAAGCGTTACTGTTTCTTTGGACGCCAATCAAAATAATTATATTGCAAAAGTTTTAAATACAGACCCATTTGCAATTGATGAATATGGTTATTTATTATATCTACATTTTCCAATTGATAAGGATTTATGTGAAATTCAAGACGGCAATAATAGAGTATCTTTATTACGTGGTGCAAACGCTGCAGCCACTAATAAATATGGTAAGTTTAACAGTCGTTTTAATAGTCCTAAAACCAGTAAATTTATTAGTCAACCTTTCGGTAATAAAGAATATGATTTATTTCATTTTGAAGCGATTGATGATGGGGCTTATGCTGCAGGTAAATATAAAATCAGTATCAGTAATTTAAGAGCTTCAACTGATGTGAATTATAAGTTTGGGACTTTTAATATTGAATTAAGAGATTTAAATGACACTGATGAAAATCCTATTGTCTTGGAATCTTATGCTAATTGTAGTTTAGATCCAACTTCCAGCAATTATGTAGCCAAATTAATTGGTGATCAAAAGACATTCTATAATATCGACGTTGAAAATACTGATGAAAGACGTCTCTATACTGAAGGTGAAAACCCTAATCAATCAGCACGTATTCGTATTATTATGTCTGATGATGTTAGAAATAATGAAATTCCAGACGAATCTTTACCTTTTGGGTTTAAAGGTTTGCCAGTGTTAAAAACGGGTACTACATTATTAGATGGTACTTTAGATGATGCCATATTACCACCTTTGCCTTATCGTTTTAAGATCACTAGCGGTGGTAGAGATTATGCACAAAACGATTATTTAGGTCAAGCTGGTTCACAAGAAGCAGTGAGCACAGGTCAATATTGGGGTGTGATGAATTTTAATATTGACAGTATCGATAAACCTAATACCCGTGGCACTTCTGGCGAAATTATCAATAAAATTGTAGAGAATTATTGTAAATTTATGGGTATTGCAGGTAGTGATGTAGTGTATGCTGAAAATTCAACCGACGCTGATGATTTTAATAATAATAAATTTACTCTAGCCCGCGTTGCTTTATCAACCGAATATACTGCTACTGCAGTTGCAGATCTTTCATCTTCAGTTGCAACTACTTTTAAAGAAGCTATCTATGTTAGAAATGGTAATTACAACAATTCTACATATGTTATTAATACTGATGCCGTAACAACAACAGCAGATGATAAAACTCAACGTATTACTTTGGCAACCATTTTGTCAGAGAATAAAGAAAAGTTTAATAAGTTTTCAGTGGTAGCTAAATTTACAGCGCCTATGTTTGGTGGGTTTGATGGTTTGAATATCTTTGATAAAGATAGTATGAATATGAATGATAGAGCTTCTAGCACTGAAGATTTTTCAGAAGATGGTGGTGTTGCTGGTAAAGCCTGTATTGGTGGCTATGCCAGTGCCCTGGATACTACTGATGGTGAAGCGCCTATGCAAGGTGAAGGTTTTGCTAATAATATTATAGCGTCTTATACAGCCGCCTTAGATCAAATGTTAGAAACTGCGACTGCGACTGCACATATTCTAGTATTACCTGGTATTCGTGAACCTTTGATTTGTAACTATGCTGCTCGTAAAGTTGAAGAATATGGTAAGGCGATTTATTTGATGGATTTACCTCATTATAGTAAAGATGGAATTCGTTTATATGATGAAAAAGTAGATGCTAATAAGAAGCCTGATGTGACTAATACTATTGTGAAATTAAGTTCTCGTAATTTTGATAATAACTATGTTGCGACCTATTTTCCAGATGTAATGTTGGAAGACGCATCAGATCCAGTGGTCGGTGCTGTAGTGAAACGTACTTTAAAGTGTCCTTCTTCTATTGTGGCTTTAGGTGCTTTGGCTCGTAGTGAAGGAAATGGTAGAAATATTCGTCCTTGGTTTGCCCCAGCTGGTTTTGAATATGGTTTAAATTCACGTATTAAGGGTGTGAATGTGAGATTAAGGGCTGATGATAGAGATGATTTGTATGAAGCGCGTATTAATCCTATCGCTACTTTCCCATCAAATCAATATGTCATTTTTGGTCAAAAGACTTTACAAGTAGCAAATACTTCTTTAAACAGAGTTAATGTGAGACGTTTGATGATTGAGATTAAACGTGGTGTGGAAAGATATGCCCAAAGATTACTATTTGAACCTAATTCAGCAGCTGTTCGTAATGATTTTGCAACTAAAGTAGGTGCACTATTATCTAATATTCAGAGAAATAGTGGGATTGAAAACTTTAGAGTGGTGATTAATGATGACCCAGTTGAAGCTGATCAAAATATTTTGAGTGGTAAAATCATTGTGGTACCAACTCGTGTGGTGGAATTTATTGCGATGGACTTTATTGTAACTAATAGTGGTGTGACAT
>JACCDO010261755.1_pt1 | contig 27370 bp, 25 predicted proteins | sample 7446101 | NCBI WGS metagenome assembly JACCDO01 (sample SAMN15323440, study PRJNA562643) | freshwater metagenome | isolation source: river surface water | place: USA:Blue River Watershed | collected 2017-08-16 | reverse complement strand
GGCGAGCTCGGCAGCAGTGACGTTGCTGTTTTTCTTAAGCTGGGCGAGCTCGGCGACGGCGGCGCGGTGATCGCCAGCGGCGACGGCGGCGCGCATTTCGAGGTCGAGCGTCGAGCGGGAGAGCTCCTCGTTTTGCCGCTGCAGGGCGTGGAGAGCCTGCTCTTGCCGGGTGGCCTCATCTCTCGCGGCCCTGCGCTTTTCGATTTCCTTGGGGTCTTTGGCCTCAAGGTCGAGAGCTATGCTGTCGTTGAGCAACCGGCGCTGCTCGGCAGCAGCGCTATGCAACCACTCGGCACGGCGCTGCAACCACGGCAGCGTTTGCCGCAAAGTCTCTAGCTCGGTGTCCTCGTCGGCGGTGCGGCCGGGAGAGCCGGGAGCGGAAGAAACGCGTTGGCCCTTTCCGGCCAAGGCCGCCGCACGCGCTTGGGCGGCCGAGAATTTAGCGGCCGCATCAGCTTGAGCCGCCGCGAGCTCCTCCGGCGTGCGCATTGACATGGTCTGGCGTTGCAGCCCCGCGACCTGATCCCAAATGACATCGCGAATTTTATTTTCGTTGGCGAGCCGCTGCTCTTGCGCCTCGACTACGCCGTTGATGAGGGTGCTGCCGATCGCAAAGCCCAACATGATGGGCATGATGCTGCCGGAGAGTGCGCGGGCGGCTGTAGCCGTGCGCGTGAGGGCCACGCTGGCGGCAGTGTAGTTGGCCGTCAGCGCGGCCCCCTGAGCGGCGGCACTAGCGAGGCCGCGCAGTAAATAGGGCGACGCAAGCGCAAGGAGAGCGGCGGTCGCGCCGCCGAGGAGCGCGACGGGGAGCGAGGCCAGCTGCTCGTTGATGCCACCAAGGAGTGGCAACAACGCAGTCAGGGCAGTCTTGAGAGTTTCAAAACCTGGTCTGGCGAGAGTGCCCCCGAGCTGGTCGAGGTTGTCGCGCATGGTGGAGAGCATGCCGCTGAAAGTCTTGGACTGGCTCTCCATCGCGCCGGTGTATTGCCCAAAGGAGTCTTTGAGCAGCTGCATGGTCTCGGCAGCGCTTTTGGCGCGGCCCTGCAAGGCCATCAGGCGATCGCGGGTCGCACCGGAGATGAGGCCGAGCTGCGTGAGGTTTTGGATGGGCTCACCGAGCGGCGCGCCTTGCTGTAACGCGGCGTAGAGGGGGCCCACCCACTTGGCCACGGCCTGGAAGGGAGCTCCGACGGCCGCAGCCGCATCGCCCACGAGGCGCAGCCCAGCGCCGGCAGAGAGTTCATCGCCGGTGAATGCCTGGAGGAGCTTAGAAGCCTGCACCACCTCGGGCAGTTGAAACGGCGTGCTCGCCGCAAACGAGGCGAGGCTGCGCATGCGCTCGTCGGCCTTACTGGCTGAGCCGAGTAGCGTGGTGAAGGCCACGCCCTGCTGCTCCAGCATGGCATTGTAGGCGATACCTTCTTTGTAGGTGTTATAGAGACCGCGAATAGCATTTTTGGCGGCCTCGACGCCCTGCCGGGCGAAATCAATGCCGAAGCCAGTTTTTAGCATGTTGCCGAACTCCGTCGCCTCGGCTCGGGTCTTGCGGAACGAGTCCTGGCTATCCAGCAACTGTTTGGAGAGCCCTTCCATGCGGTTCGCCGTCGCCGAGATGGCCTCGACGTTTTGGGTTAGAACCTGCAGCTGGATTTGTAATTGCGCGGAGGTCATTGGCAGCTAATATGGCGGCATGGATTTTTTCCTGGCTTTACCCGGTTTAATTACCCTCCTGGGCATGGCATGTGTGCCGGTAGCGGGTGCGGCGTGGCTGTTTTGGTTTGTGTGGCAAATCTTGACTCCGCCTGACCCTAAGAAATCCGCAGATCAGCCAGCGAAGCACTGAGCCGTTTGTGACACTGCTCATAGGCTTTGCCGCCCGCAAAGCCACTGGCGCAGGCATCGAGCATGCGCAGCGCGGATTCAGTGCGGAGGGCTTCGGCGGCGGAGAGCATGGCACGTAGACGGCTCGGCGTTAGGTCGAGGAGACGCTCCCAGTCTCCCCCACAGAGGCCGAGGGCAGCGGCGCGGGCGACGGTGGGGATGAGAGCGTCGAGCCCACGACATTCCGCAGCTCCGCTTCCAGCTCTTGCATCGCTTGAGCCTGTTTCACCGTGTCGAGGGTGCGCGCCACGATCGGCTGGAGCTTGAGGGCGAGCGATGCGTCTTTTGCGGCCACGCGCATGGCCTTCGTAAAATTTACCTGCGTGGCGCGCTCTAAGACCTCGGCGGCGCTCTCGGCGGTGAGCGTATCAGCCCAGCCTTTTTCCCGACGCATACTTAGCTCGACGAGCGTGGATGAATCCTCGCGATCCATTGCGGTCAAGAAAGCGTGTAGCTCGCGGAGCGACAGCTCGCACAGCTGCAGTGTTTCTTCGTGCCCATCTGTAAAGCGCACGGTGATGGGCTCGTGGCCGGTGAGCGTCGGTGGTGGTGTGGTGGGAGGAGTAGACATGGGAGTGGACGGTGGTGCGGGTCAGGGAGCGGACGGCGCGGATTGCGCGGCGAGTTGCTCGGCGCGCTCTTGTTGCGCAATCGCGACGACGAGCTGCATGACTTCGCCGTAGGTGAGCGTGAGCGCACCGACCGTGACCGTCGTGGTGCTACTATTCCACGTCGTGCGAACGGTCGGCCGCGCATACGTCTGCCCGTCGATGACGACGCTAGTCTTGAAATAAGCAGTGACGGCGCCGGTGACGACGTTGGCCTCGATGCGCGTGAGACTTTCCGTGGGCGTGGGCGCTTCGGGCGTGGTCTGCGCGCTGAGCGCGCTGACCGAGAGAACGAGGAGGACGAGGAGGGAGCTGAGTGTTTTCATGGGTTTGTTTTTTAGCGGATGATGGTGAAATTAATAATGGGTGAATCGGTGGCGGTGCCGCCGGTCGTGGCGAAAGTCAGATCGAAATAGCCGGTGCCAGTCTCGGTGACGTGCAGCAGGTATTTGTTAGTCGCCGAGCGCACGCCGAGGATGACATTTGCCGCAGCCGTGAAACTCGACCCATTGATTCTTACCGTCGTCCATGCAGTCGTCCCAGCGGCGGAGACCAGTTGCACAGCGGCGGCGACGGCGGCGCCGATATTTATCGCCGTGGTGCGGCTCGTCGTCTGGACGACAGGGCCGCCGCGTTGAAATCCCAGATATTGGACAGCGAGGTCAGTGACCCAGGCCTCGTCGCCGGAGGGAAAGTAAAATCCGCCGCCGCCGTCCACGATTTCCATGCCAAACGCACTCATTGTAATAGAGCTGCCGTTGAAATCGCTGATTTCGATGCCGCCGCCAGCATTGTCTTGTATCCAGATGCCGCCGCCGAATTGGTCGCGCAGCCAGATGCCGCCGCCGGAATTATCCTGCAGGTAGATGCCGCCGGACGCATTATCGTTGAGCGTTATGCTGCCGCCGCCGTTCCCGTTGAGATACAAGCCGCTGCCGGTTTCGGTTAGCGAGAGGCTGCCGCCGGCCTCTTCGATGTTAATTCCGGCGCCGCCGTCGCGGATGCGCACCTCGTCGCCGATTTGGACGAGCGCGCCGGTGGCGAGGCTTCCCTTGAGGAGCCGGAGCGTGTCTGCGACGCTGATGGTGCTGTTGCCGACGGAGAAGTCTTCGGTGAGTTGGCCTTTGGCCGCACCGCTTGCGTATTTGCGGAGCGGTTCTTAGCTGGTGAGCTGCGCGTGGGCCACGCTGCAGGTGAGCAGCAGGACGGCCGCAAGGAGTTTGCAAATGTGTTTCATGGTGGGGGTGGCTCAGCCGATGAGGCGGAACACGTAGGCGTTGGTGCCCGCGTGGAAATTCGCCGGGCGAATGATGCCGGGGCTGTCCTCGGCGTCGTCGCCAGCGGACACTTGGTAGGAGACGAGTGCACCGGTGACGGTGCCCTGGATGATGCGGCCGCTGTCAGCGGCGGACACGTTGAGGGTGTCGAGCGCGCCGACAGAGCCGGTGAGCTCGACGAAGAGCGGCGTGAAGGAGTTGGGCATGGATTTAGGGAGTTGGAAGTCGCTCGGCGCGGCGGCGATCTCGGGCTCGCCTGCCTCGGGCAGCGAGGGCGCGGCGGCGATGTCGGGCTCGGCGGCAGCGGGCAGCGCAGACACCGTAGCGACATCGGGCGAGGTCGCCGCAGGCAGCGCAGGCGCAGCAGCGACGGTGGGAGCGAAGGCGGGAGGGAGGGACATGGTGGAAAAGCTGAGGGCTGAGAGTTGAGAGCGGAGAGCAGTGGACGGTGGGCGGTAGCCGGTGCGGCCCGGCTACGCGCTCACGCGGTGGATCAGTTGCCCGTCCACTCGTGCAGCTCGACGAACGGCGCGAGGGCGTGCAGCTCGACCTCGCAAGTCTCGATGTCGGGGTCTTCGCTGAGCTCTTTGAGGGAGGCGAAGGAGACGGCGAAGCGCTGATTTTGCCAGATGCGCTTGGCGTTCACCTGGTCATCGAGGCTCCACCAGCGGATGCGGCCGTAGCATTCTAGGGCGGCGCCGCCGCTCATGGGGTCGAACTTGGTGTAGTTGCCGTCCACGGTGCCCGCATCGGCGAGGAGCATGGCGCGGATGCTTTGCGCGCTGCGCTGGTCGAGCGTGGCCTTGAGGGTGAACTCGACCTTGGTGGGGATGCGCGCGCCCTTGGCCTTGTAGCCGCGCACGGCGATCATGCGGTCTTTGTATTCGATCTTCGGCTCGAAGGAGAGCTTCACGAGGTTGCCGAGGTCGGCGATGCCCGCGTCGTAACGCGCGGCCTGAGTGGCGGCATCATCGGCAAGCAGCGTGCCGGCGTCGGCCACGGGGATGAGGGAGAGGTCGCCGGTGCCGGCGAACGGATTTTGCGGATTCATGATTTAGTGGGTTGGTGGTTGGAGGGAAAAAAGGAAGGAGCGTCAGGAGAGGAGGACTTCGGTGGAGAGCTCGACGTGGTAAGTGGGGCGGGCGGCGGGGATGAGGCGCAGGGGCTCGGGGGCGAGGCGGAACTCATTGAGCCCGGCGCGGTGGGGCGCGCCCTCGGCATCGAGCCCGTTGGGGGCGCGGTTGGCGGCAGCCACGATCGCGGTGGCGACTTCCAGCGCAGAGCGCACGGGCACCCCAGCGGCGGCACTCTTGGCCTGGTTGAGGAGCACTTGCTCGCTGACCTCGATGACGAGGCGCACCTCGAGGAGGACGGTGCCGGGGGCCGTCTGCACCGAGCGAGCGTCGGGCGCGATGACGACCACGGAGAGACCGAGACTGTTGAGGGCCTTGGTGAGCTCGGCATTAAGGTCGCCCTTGGCTTCGGTGAGCACCGGCACGGGCAGAGCCCCGCCGAGGAGCGGCAGCCCAGCGCAGAGGGCGGCGAGAACATCACGCACGGCGGTGATTTTTTGGTGCAGTTCCATGGTGGTTAGGCGGAGCGGGCGTTGAGGGTGGCAAGGTGGGCCTCGCCAGCGGCGAGGGCGGCGGATTTCAACTCGGCCTCGGGCGGGAGCACGGTCGGGTCGGGCTCCTGGTGGACGCGGCGGACGAGGGCGTAGAAAACCTCGCCGATGCCATTGGGCGAAGCCTTGTTGGGCTTGGCGAGGATGGCGCCCCGCCGCGTGGGGATGAGCTGCAAGTCGGCAAATTCGCGAGCGCGGTGGCCGTAGGCTGCGGGGTGGACGGGGAGCGTGAGGAATTTTTTCCCGCTGCCGTTCTGCCCGGCGACGATGTCGCCGCCGTAGTAACGCTGGGCGAGGCCACGGTGGGTGATGGAGACTTTCACGGCGTCGCCACCGACGAGCTCGGGCTGAGAGACGCTGCTCGCCGCCTCTGCGTAGAAATGGCTGCGGGCGCCGCCGAGCTGGTTGGCGCGGGAGCGGTCGAGGCTGCGGAGATGGCGAGAGAGGCTATTGGCGACCGCCCGGCCCATAACCTTGCGAATGGCAGGCCGCTGCACAGCCTCGCCTAGGCGCTGGAGAGCGGGGGTGGCGGTGTCGCGCAGGTCGATGGTGAAGGCGAGAGGCATGGAATGAAGTGAGAAGTCAGAAGGAAACAGGCAGAGGGAGGCAGATTGGCGAGGGCGAGGAATTGCCAGCCGGCGGGGCTTTTTGTGCTCGAGAAAAGCCGTGGGCGGGCGATGGTGTGGGTGTCGCTCGGTGCGAGTCTTGATCCGCCGAGTGACAATGGAGGTGCTTCTTCACGGAGCACCTCTTTCTTTTGCGGTTGATTCGGGGCGCAAAAAGCCGATGGTAGTGGCTGCACTGAGTGGATCGTTTCGGACGTGCACCCTCACAGTAGGGCTCGGCGGGCAACCGCCCTGCATTATGGGACACTCGGGCATAAAGGGGTGAAGCTTCATGGCGACACCCCTTCTTTTTTGGCCCAGAAGGAGCGCAGGCCCCACGCTTTGCCAGCATCGGCGCCAGCAAATGTGCCGCGATTAAAAGTGATGAGGGTCTGCCAGCCTGCGAGATTGGCGCGAAACTCCAAGGTGCCGTCGGTTTTGCCAGGTAGGATCGCAGCAGGCGACCGCCACACGTGCGGGATCAGTTGCAAGTCAGTCTTTGTGAGTGGACGCTGAGAGCCGTCGGGCTCTTGGAGCATGTGCCGATCGTAAATATGCTTGAGCTCGCTGGCCTTGAGCACGAGCCGGGCATCGGCTAGTTCCGGGCGCTGGGCCACAGCGCGAGCTGAAGCTCTGCCGAGATCCAGACTCCAGTTGGCGTTTGGGTCTTTGATAGCTTGTGCAAAAAGGCCGAGGATGCGCTGGCCCTGCCAAGTGATTTTCCCCTGCCGAGAAATATCCACTTGGTCGCCAAAGAGGGTGCGGGCGTAGGCGAGGAGCGCGGGGGAGGCGTCGGGGAGAGAGGCTTCGAGCCCTTGGTTGTAATCTTCGAGGGTGGGGGCTACGCGCTCCAGGGGAGCGATGACGCCGAGCTGCTCGGCGGTGGCTCGGTCAACATCCTCGACGCCCATGCCGGAGCCGAAGTCAAACGGTGGCCAGGGGCGGCCAAAGCGGGAGAGCGCGGTCCAGACAGGGGAGTCTTTGCGGGCGATCATGCGGCTGCCGTAGAACTCGCCCCCAGCGGCGGCCCAGCGCTCGGCCCAATCGCGGGGCACTTCCCGGTCTTCCCAGCGGATGAGCTCTTGGGCGGGGAAGGCATCGAGGAGCGCGGGGTCTTGGCCTTGGGCGAAGCGGCCATACTCGCGGGCTTCGCGCACGTTTTGGCGCAGTTGGAGGTCGCGTCGGCGGAAGCTGGAGAGGTCACGCAAGCCGCCCTCTTCGCCCTTGGGCGCAGTGTAGCCGAAGCTGTCTAGGGACTCTTTGAGGCGCAGGCGGGCGGTGGCGTAGTCGAGCTGGCCGGAGGCGATGTCGGTGGAGAGTTTTTGGAGTTCGGCGACGTGGCTGAGCTGGGTGACGGTAGCCGAGAAAAAGGCCCGGTCGCTGAGGCCGAGAGCCATGCCTGACCACTCGGCACTATCCAGCCGTGAAGCCACAGGTGTGCGCTCCTGCAAGCGCTGGAGGGCTTCGGCAAACGGGACTGGAGCGGAGAAGAGCATGTCAGAGGCCGTTGAGGTCGTCGCGGGTGGCGCGGCGGGGGCGCGGGGTGATGCTGGGAGTTGGCAGCGCAGCCTGGACGGTGGGCGCCGAGGCGGGGTTATCGCTGGTCTCAACGGTGAGCTCGCCCCTGGCGATGCGTTCAAGGAAGCGGTAATCTTGGCGGAGTTGCTCCTTGTCGTCGTCGGAGAGGGCGAGGGCGTTGGAAATGTTGAGGCGGGATTGCGCCTCGGCGAGGACGAGGCGGAGGGCGAGGCTCTTGAGGCTGGGTGGCAGCCGGGAGGCGTCGGCATCAAGGACGGTGCGGCCCCCGGCGGCGATTTCCATGCGGATGCGGGCGGTGACGGCGGTGATGACCTCCGGGAGCGGGTCGCCCTGCCCTGCTCCGAGCGCAGCCGACTGGAGCGCGTCCACCAAGGCGGCGGCCTTGGCGGTGTCGAGCTGGGCGGTGGTGATGGTGATCCAGGCGGGCATGTTTTTAGTAGCGGGGGTGGGCTCTAAAAAACCCTCGGCGCGAAACGCACCGCCGAGGGGTTGAAGAGCGCACGCGGTGGCGCGGTTAGTTCTGGATGCCGAGGAGTTTTCCGGCGGCGGAGTTGGTTACCTGCACGTCTTCGCTCCAGTCCATGGCGGCGACTTCGACGCGGCCGTCGTCGCGCGAGTAGACGCGCGGAGCCATCCACGCGCCGGAGAGGCGGAACGTCTTCATGAAAGACGGATCGCGGCGGGTGGGATTATCCTTGCGCAGGAAGAGCACGAGCTTGTCGTCGAGGACGAACTTGATGTCGGCGGCTTTGCCTTCGGGGGCATCGTCGTAGACCATCGCGGCGAGGCGCACCTCGGGCTTGGCAATGAGCAGGGAGACGACGTCGTCAATCGAGGGGTTGACGATCTCCTTTTTGCCCACCGGGAAACGGCCTTTGACGCTCTCGTGGTTCTTCAACCGGCGCGCGAAGGTCGGCCCCATGAGCAGGCCGACGTTGAGCATGGAACCGTAGCCAGCGGACTTGATCAGGGCAATGACCTGCTGGTCGAGCTGATCAATGACGTCCTGGTCGGCGGCGAAGTTGATGTTCGCGGCGCCTGCGGTGAGCGTCGCAACCGCGAGGTCGACGACGGTCTTCTCGTGGGCGAGGCTGGCAGCCTCGGCGGCCATATCGGCGCCCTCCTGCAGGAGGGCTTCGAGGCTTTCGTCGGCCATACCTTCCATCTGATCAATCGGCACGTCGAGGGCGTGCGGCTTGCAGTTGAAGGTGGCGTCGTCGGCGTCGAAGCCGAGCACGGCGGCGCGGCCGTTGAGGGCGCGGCGGGTATCCGGCACGCGGAAGCGGCTCTTCGCGCTGTAACGCTTGAAGTAGCCGTTGGTGATGCCGACGTTGACGGTCGGCGCGAGGAAATCGGCCACCGGGGCGACGGCTTCTTGGGCCGCGCCTTGGGCGTATTCCTTGATGGTGGTTTTGGCGGCGAGGGCCGCGAGTCTGGAAGACATGATGATGGTGAGTTAGTGGTTGGAGGTAGGTGGGGATCAGGCGACGGTGACGTCGAACGGGCCGACGGGCTCGCAGAGCACGTGCTGGCCGGCCACGCCGGCTTCACGCGCTAGGGCGAGCACCCGGTAGGTGCCGGCGACAGCGGGCAGTTTGCGCAGGAGACCAGCGTCGTCGCCCGCGATGGCGGCGAGCACGAGGCGGTCGCCGGGGTTGGCGGCGTCTTTCAGAGGCACGCGGAACTCGCGGTGCGGCGCGAAGCGCTCTGCGGAGACGAGCTCGGTGTCCTCACCCTCCTCCTGCAGTTGGTAGAAGGCGTCGTCGGTAATAGCGGCCGGGAGTTTGACTTCGGGGACGCCGGCGTCGTGGGTGAGCACGACCAGGCGGGAGCGTTTGCCGGTGAGGTCTGCGCCGGCGAGCACCGGGAAAGGCCCGGCGGATTTAGTGTTGGTTTGATCGGGATTCATGATGGTGGCTTCTTCTGAGTGGTGGAGGTGGTGGATCAGGCGGCGCCAAGCTCAGCCTCGGCCTTGGAGAAGGCTTGGGCGCGAGTGAGGCGCGGGTTGGCGCGGCGGAGCTCGGCGGCGCGGTTGGAGATTTTCTGGCCGCGCTGACGCTCTTGCTCGGCGTTGGCCTCGGATTGATTTTCCGGGGTCTTCGCTCCTGCGCGGTTGGTGATGCGGGGCGTCGTCTCGTTGGTCGCGGGCTTGGCCAAGCTCTCGAGCACGGCGAGCGTGCCCTTGCGGTTGGAGATGAGTTGGGCCTTCACCGCCTCGCGGTTGGCGATGACGGTCTTGTGCTTTTCCAGATCGGCTTCGACCTGGGCGCTGAGCAGCTCGTCGCGCTCGGCGGTGAGTGCCTTCACTTGGCCTTCGGCGGTGGCGGCACGGTTCTTGAGCTTCTGGAGCTCGGCGACGGCTGACGCTTCGGGCGCGTCCTCCGCCAAGCCCAGCTCTTTATTTACGGATTTCATGGTGGGTTCGGGTTGGTTGTTGCCCGCGCCGGCAGGGCCGTTGCGGTTGGAAATAGGGCGCTGCCCCTTGTTATTGGGGTCGTTGGTGAGCGAAAGCCCGGCGATGCGGAGCGGGCGCAGGACGGCGTAGCGCGCGCCGTTGACGACGCGCTCGCCGAGAGGCTCGCACTCGGCGGGGTCGTATTCGGTGGAGAAAAACTTGTAGGCCGGCTCGTCTTCGGCGTGCTCCGGCTTGACGAGCGGGCGCCCGAGAGGAGTCCACCTGATCTGGCCGTAGAGGCCGTCGCCCCGGCTGACGATGGCTTTGCTCCAGCCCATCGCCTCGGTCGGGTTGGCCTCGGATTGGCTGAGGTGGTCTTTATCAATGCGCAGCCCGGCGAAGTCCGGCTGGGCTGCTTCTTGAGCAAAGCGGTTGGCGATGGCCCGGACGGCCTTCTCGTCAATGACGAGGACGACTCGGGAGCGGTGGTTGACATGCTCGCCGAGCGGCTCGATATGGTGGAAGCCATCACCGGGGAGGGTGCCTTGGCGGTTGAGGATAGCGGGATTCATGGGTTGAGTCATTTACGGGATGGGGTTGCATACCCCTTGCATGGCGCAATAGGCGCGTTTTTGGGCGCGAAAGGGGTCTGGATAGCCCCGAAGATGTTAAAGGCCCGGAAAAGCGGTTTGTGGCGGGGGCGGGTTTTCATGCTTGTCCTCCGGGAGATTTTGCCGATGGTAAGGACAAATCCTTCAGGAGGCCGGCAGCGGCGAGTGCCTGAAGAACTTCGACAGGGGGCTGCTCCCCTGCATCGGAACCCACGGCAACTGTCTCTCCGGAGCGGTTGCCGATTTTTTTGCTTAAGTAGCCAGATTTAGCAGGGAAAAGGTTGAAAGCGTAGCCGTCGGACGCATCCACCACAACTAACATGCCTTTCGGACTATCTTGGCCGGAGTAGAGTTTTGCGTAGTAGCGACGTGCTTCACTTTTCACCGTAGCCTCCACGGCTTTACCCGTGCGCACCGTATCCTCGGCATGAGGGAGCAAAGTCTTACGATAGGTGCCGTCGGGTTGCCGGTCGAGCTTGGCTTTAAGTTCGGGGCCGAAGCGCACGGAGCGGCCGTCGCTGGCCTGGACGGTAAAACCAGCGGTCAAGCGCCGATCCGCCTCGGCAACACTGGAGCGGGCAGGAGCCGAGCCTTTTGCACTGGCGCCGCCACTGCCCTCGCCCCATTGGCCTTGGTCATCGCGGGGCTGGCCGGGGTCGTAGGTGTTGGTGATGATGGCCGGGGCTTTGGCTTGGGCGGCGGTGGCAAAGCCGTCCACGACGGCGGTGCCGATGATTTCTTCGAGGACGGACGCGAGCTCGGGAGCTTGAGCCATGACGGCCTCGGCCAGCTGCGGTAGTTCGGCCTGAAAGGCCTCGGCCAAAGTGCGCTGGGCCTCGGGAGTGGCGGCCTCGGCCAGCGCTTGCAGGCGCGCGGCAACGGGCCGGAAAACCTCTTGCTGGGCGGCGGTCAGGCGCGCAGCGGCAGCGGGATGCACACCGGCGCGGCACCAGAGGCGCGCTTGGTAGCCTTCGACAGGTGGCTCCGCGCTCAACTGGCCGAGAGGCTAGACTGGAGTTGGGCAGGTGAGGCCCGAGAAAAGCGCATCGAGCAGTGCCGCCTGCAGGTGGAAGGGCTTGTGCTCGCGCTTTGGCGACGCGGCTGGATGCTCGACGGGCGCAGACTGGCTGACCGTCTCACGGCGATGCTGGATGCCGTAGGGAAGGCCCAGCGGGCCGGGCAGGTGCGGGACTTCTGGCCTTATTTCCGCTCCACTTGCCAGCGCTACGTCGGGCTCAACGCCGAGGAAATCCAAGCCGAGGCCCGCTCGGCTGGCGCCACCATCGGCGCGCTCGTCGCCGCGATCACGGCGGGCGGGCCGGCCAAGGCCGCCACGCTTCCCGAGCTCGTGGCCCAACGGGCCGACGAGACCCTGCGCGCCAAGGTCGCCCGCCAGCGGCGGCAGGAGGCCGGCTGCGCGGCCGATGCAAGGCAGTTGCCGCTCCTCTGAATACACCTTGTAGGGAGGCGGGCGAGGCGGGCGGATTTGTCTCAAACCCGTTGGAATATGGCCAGCCCGCCGGATTTTATCTCAACGGCCTGTCCGCCCGATTTTCGGGCTGTTTCGCTCTAGCACGCCCTGATTCGTGTTTTTCTCAAACCCCGTTGGAATCCTCATTAAGCCCGGCGGGCTTACGACTGCTCCATCTCCACTGGCCAAAATCAGCACAAGGCCGAGAAACGGGTTTCACTGTTGGTCGTCTTGATCGCCTTTCCCCAACAGCCCATCGAGATAAAACCTTCCTTTGGATTCCATCTCGAAGTCATCTGTTCTGAAGGGTGCGGCGGGCAGGCCGTCTTTGTTAAATAGAGTAGGCACGAACCAGTTTCTCCAGCCGTAGCGCACATACAGCGGCTTCTTCACGCTTTCTGCGGATACGATAATTTTCCCGTCCACGAGTTTGGCTTGTGCCGGAACAAATTCCCCATCCTTGCCGCAGATTTCAAAGGCTGAGACTTTCTCGTCTTTGAGTTCGAGACCTGAGCCGATATTTTTGAAGACCAATTCGATTTGGTCCTGCTGAGGGGTCGCCAGCTCGATTCTCGGACCGCGGCACAGGAGGTTCTTTTCTCCATAGACCATGTTGCGGGCCAAAAGGGAAAGGCGTAATCCCGCTTTGTCTTTCGAATGGGGGTGGATGTTTTGGAACTCACCGCCGTCAACCAGCACGACCATGCCGGTGTTATCCACGTTATCTTCCGTCCATTGTTGCGCATCCCGTAGCTCGGCCGCGTTTATTAGGGCGCCGGTTTTTTCTGCCTTGTCCCCAAATCCTCCGAAAGGAGCCAATTGCACAAACAGAAAGGGCATGGATGGATTCATGAATTCTTCCCGCCACTCTTTGATCAAAGTCGAAAACACTTCGCGGTAGTGTAATCCCGCGAAGGCGCCTGAGTTGTTTTCGCCCTGATACCAAATCACTCCGCGCAGGGTATAGGGAATCGTTTGGGTCAGCATGGTTTCGTGCAGTCCGCAGGGCCGTTTGTAGTTGTAAGGTCCCATACTGACTCTGGGTTGCCGGGTGGGGAGCTTCTCCCCCTTCCGCTTTTTTTGTAGATAAGCCTGCATCTCGCGATCTTGTTCCTTCGCGACTCGGTAATATTCCTCAACGTCAGGAAAATTCTTTCGCATATAGGCATCGTAGGCATCCAAGACAGGCTTTATGCTGGGTGTAGAAGAGAAGGTTTGGCGACTCATCCAAGCCTCAGCCGGGGTAGCGCCCACGCTGCATGAGACAATCCCGACTGGGATGTTGAGCTTCGCGCGAAGGTTCTTTGCGAAATAGTAGGCCGTTGCTGAAAATCCTCTTACGTTTTGTGGGGTTGTTGTTTTCCACTCGGGCTGGTTGTCGTTCTGCCCTGGGTATTCTAAGCGAGGAATAGTGACCATTCGCAGCAATGGGTCGTTGGCGCTGTCGATATCAGGCTGGGTTGTTTTGCGGTAAGTTTGCATGGTGCTTGCCATGTTGGATTGGCCGCCCGCCAGCCACACCTCTCCCACGACCACATTGCTGAGGGTGACTTGTTTTTCCCCTTGGGAGGAGAACACCATTTTCCGGGGAGTGGCAGACGCCGGAAGCGGTTGGAGTGTAACCATCCACGCGCCGTTGGCATCGGCTTTGGTGGAGACGCGTTGATCCGCAAACTCTACCTCAACGTTTTCACTAGAATTGGCGGTGCCCCAGATGCGAATGGGGGAATTTTGCTGTAAGACCGCATCGTTCGCGAAAATTCCAGCGGGTTTGATGTCCGCAAAAACCGTCACCGCAGTGAGCAGCGCAACAATACTGAAGATCCGTTTTAGTGTATTCATATTATTAAACTCAGATCAGTTCACTAACCTTACGACGCATTAATCAGCGCGCTATGAGTGACGTGAAAGCAGGTCTGATTTATTGGGGTTATGTGTTTTTAGGGAAGTGTGACCGATATGAATTTAACGCAATTTCTGCAATCAAACATTCATTTTAGTCGGGAGGATTTTTAATTGATGGTATCAGCGAAAAACTGAGTGCGAGGTGTGGAATGCCGATGCCGCCTGCCGCTGCGATCCGCGGGGCGTGCGCTTATTAGTAAATGCACATTTCCTTCTCTTCGGCCCAATCGGCTGGCGACTTACTCGTTCGACAAAAAAGCCGGATGCTTTGAGCGTCCGGCTTTGGTCTGAAATGAGGAGAGGTTTTAGGCCGGCGTTGGGGCCGGCGTCGGCACGCTGTCGGAGCCGGCGTCGTCAGCGGGTTTGGGCGCAGATATGTCCTTCTCTGCCGCCGCTGGTTTGGGCTGCGGTTTGACGGAAACAACCGGCGAAACGATGCGGCCTTCCTTGAGGATTTCGAGGACGTGTTTGCCCTCGATAGTTTCGTGCTCGATGAGCGACTCGGCGATTTTATCGAGGGAAGCGCGCTGCTCGTTGATGATTTTTTCGGCGCGGGCGTATTGCTCGTTAAGGATAGTGGTGACGGCTTCGTCGATGCGGCGGGCCGTCTCCTCGCTGACATGCTGGGAGCGGGTGATGTCGCGACCGAGGAAGACGGTGTCTTGGTTTTCGCCGAGAGCCACGGGGCCGAGGTCACTCATGCCGTAGTCGCAAACCATGGCGCGGGCGATGCGCGTGGCTTGTTTGATGTCGCCGTAGGCGCCGTTGCTAAGGTCGCCGGTGACGAGTTTTTCGGCAATGCGTCCGCCCATCGCCATCGCTACTTGGTTGAGGAGCTTTTGTTTGGACTGCGTAAGGATGTCCTTGGTCGGCAGGTAAGTGGTGCTGCCCAGGCTTTGGCCGCGTGGGATGATGGTGACTTTGTGGACCGGCACGGTGCCGTCGTCGAGGACGGCTTGCACGATGGCGTGGCCGGCTTCGTGCCAAGCGACGAGGCGCTTCTCGTTATCGTCCATCACGCGGCGGCGGGAGAGTCCCCAGAGGACTTTGTCGCGGGCTTCATCGACGTCATCCATATCAACCTTCTTCTTGTTGCGCCGGGCGGCGAGGAGGGCCGCTTCGTTGAGGAGGTTGGCGAGTTCTGCGCCGGAGAGGCCAGGTGTGCCACGAGCGATGACGCTGAGATCTACGTTGTCGGAAAGCGCGATTTTCTTGGCGTGGACGCGAAGGATTTGTTCGCGGCCGTTGATGTCGGGCAGGTCGATAGTGACTTGGCGATCGAAGCGGCCCGGACGCAGCAACGCGCTGTCGAGCACGTCAGGACGGTTGGTCGCGGCGATGATGATGATACCTTCCTGGGTGTCGAAGCCGTCCATTTCGACGAGGAGTGAGTTGAGCGTTTGCTCGCGCTCATCGTTACCGCCGCCGAGACCGGCGCCGCGCTGCCGACCGACAGCGTCAATTTCGTCAATGAAGATGAGGCAGGGGGCGTTCTTGCGACCCTGCTCGAACATATCGCGCACACGGCTGGCGCCGACGCCGACGAACATTTCTACGAAATCAGAGCCGCTGATGGAGAAGAATGGCACGTCGGCTTCGCCCGCGATGGCTTTGGCGAGGAGAGTTTTGCCGGTGCCGGGAGGGCCGACCATGAGAATGCCTTTGGGGATACGGCCGCCGATCTTCTGAAACTTCTTGGGTTCCCGGAGAAACTCGACGACTTCGCTGACTTCTTCCTTGGCTTCGTCGCAGCCCGCGACATCGGAGAAGGTGATTTTGTCTTTCTCGCGGGTCAGGAGTTTGGCGCGGCTCTTGCCGAAGCTCAGTGCGCCTTTGCCGGCGTTGCGCAGTTGGCGCACGAAAAGAAAATACAACAGGCCGAGCACGATGACAAACGGCAGAATGTTGTAGAGAACCTGCGTCATTGCCGTGGTGGCAGGCTTTTCCACAAAGGCGGTGGATTGTTGGAGTCTTTCGAGGCTGGCGTCGGTCAGGCGGCCGGTCGCGATGAAGGTTTTGGTGCTGCCGGTCTCGGTTTTGAGAATCGCCTCAGTTGTTTCGCCGGTGATGACGGACCAGTCGCGCCCGCCCGAGGCGTCGCTGCGGATGTAGCCTTCGGCGATTTTGCCCTGTTCGGCGAGTTCGACGACCTGCTGGATTTTCAGCACGGCAGGCTGAGCTGTGCGCGTGGGATTAAAATAGAAGAGCGCCACAATGGCTCCGATGATGGCTAGCCAAATGAGCAAAATCTTCGGCTGGAACCCGTCGGGCGGGAGGTTCTTCAACGGGCGGCGTTTGGGTTTGCTGGAATCTTCAGACATGCGTGACTTGGGAGTAGTCGGGCAACGTGAAGGTTCCCAGCGTCGAAGTCAAATGCCCGTCAGAATGTAAAAACACCCCGACACACACGGTTTAGCGGCGCAAACGCAGCTGCCCGTCGCGCAAAACGGCAAAACTCTTCGGGCCGAGACTGAAACGGGTGTCTTGACCGCGTTCGCAGGCGGCGAGCAATTGCTCGAAACCTTGACGGGACAAATCTGTGTCGGGCTGCGCGGCGAGCAGCCAACGGTGCAGTGCACGCCGCCAAAGCGCGCGCGGCGCCCCGTCGAGTCGGCGTAAATCGAGCGTGGCGCGGCGTAGCGGCGCGAGTTGGTCGAGCCACGCTTCCAATGCACGGTCGTCTTCCTCTAGGCGCTCGCGGACGAGCGCGGCGGCAGCGGCGATGTCGCGTCCGGCGGCGCGGGCGAGAGTGGGGAGGACGGAGCGTCGCACCCGGTTGCGGAGAAAGTCGGGCTGGCCGTTGGTGGCGTCTTCGCGCCACGGCACGCCTGCGCTGCGCAGCGCGGCGAGCAGCTCGGCTTTTTTCAAGGTGAGCAAAGGCCGCAGATGCACGCGTCCGTCGCTAACGGATTGCACCGGGCGAGGGGCGGCGAGCCCGGCGGTGCCGCTGCCACGGGTGAAGCGCATCAGTAGCGTCTCGGCGATGTCGTCTTGCTGGTGCGCGAGCCAGAGCAGGCGGGCGCGGCGGCGGCGCATGGCGCGGGCAAAAAACGCATGACGGGCGACGCGAGCTTCGGCTTCGCTGACGGATGTGCGCGGGCGGCGTGTCCAACGCTCGGCGACGAACCGCACGCCGAGGGCGGCGCAGAGGCGCGCGCAAAAACGTTCGTCGCCGTCGCTGGCGCGTCCGCGTAGGCGGTGGTTGAAATGCAGGGCCGTGAGTCGGGTGCGTTGCGCGGGCCAATGCGCCCAGAGCAACAGCAACAACGCGATGGAGTCGGCGCCGCCAGAGAGTGCGACGCACCACGGCCCGGCGCGACGGACAGCTTGCGCGTGGCGCAGCGCAGCGGGATGGAGTCGAGCGGCGGGTAGGCTTTGCGCCACCCGCGTAGCTTTCGCGGGCCAGTCACGCGGCGACTGGACGGCGCGGTTCACGCGAAGCGAAGAAACTCTTGGCCGAAATACGGCACGAGCGCGGCGGGTAATTTCACGCGCCCGTCGGCTTGGAGATTATTTTCGAGGAGCGCGGCGAGCACACGCGGCACGGCGAGGCCGGAGCCGTTGAGCGTGTGGACGAGTTCGGGTTTGCCGGACTCTTTGCTGCGGAAACGGATTTGCGCCCGGCGCGCTTGGAAGGATTCGAAATTCGAGCAACTGGAGACTTCGAGCCAGCGTTTCTGGCCGGCGGCCCAGACTTCGAGGTCGTATTTTTTGGACTGCGAGAAACCGAGATCGCCGCCGCACATGAGCAGCACGCGGTAGGGCAGTTCGAGTTTTTGGAGAAGGCGCTCGGCGTCGGTGCGGAGAAGCTCGAGTTCGTCGTAGCTTTTGGACGGATGCACCCACTTGAGTAGCTCAACTTTGTCAAACTGGTGCAGGCGGTTGAGGCCGCGCACGTCTTTGCCGTAGCTGCCCGCTTCGCGGCGGAAGCAGGGCGTGTAGGCGCAGCGTTTGATGGGCAGCGCGGTCTCGTCCACGATCTCGTCGCGGAAGAAATTGGTGAGCGGCACTTCGGCAGTGGGCACGGCGTAGAGGCGGTCGGGTGTCGTCTCATACATTTGGCCTTCCTTGTCAGGGAGCTGGCCGGTGGCGGTGGCGCTGGCGGCGTTGACGAAGATGGGCGGCGCGACCTCCGTGTAGCCCGCCTGCACGTCTTCGTTGAGGAAGAATTGGAGCAAGGCGCGGACGATTTTGGCGCCGTCGCCGATGTAGAAGGGGAAACCTGCGCCGGTGACTTTAGAGCCGCGACCGAAATCAATGATGTTGTCGAAGCCGGGGATTTCCCAGTGCGGCTTGGCGTGGGCGGAGAGCGCTTCGCAGGAGCCCCAAGTGGCGTGCACGACGTTTTCCTCGGGTGTGCGGCCTGCGGGCACGGTGGTGTGCGGGAGATTGGGCAGGCTGAGCATGGCGGCGCGCCACTTCTCTTCCATGCCCTTGAGGTTTTCCTCGCGGGCTTTCACTTCGGCGGAGACGGCTTTCATTTCGCCGACTTTGGCGAGAAATTCCGGTGAGCCTTTCTTGAGCGCGACCATTTCGTTGTTGGCGGCCTTTTGTTTGGCGCGGAGTTGTTCGACCTCGGCGAGTTGGGCGCGCCACGCGGCGTCGAGGGCGAGCACGGCGTCGAGATCCACGTCTAAGTGTTTCTTGGCGATGGCGGCGCGGACGAGTTCGGGAGAGTCGCGGAGGAAGCGGGGGTCGAGCATGGAACGGGCAGGTTGAGCAGTTCCCCGGCGCAGTTGAATCTCAAAGTTGGGCGTGGGGTCCGGTCTGATTCGTGCTTGGACGGGGCGGGCAAAGGCGCAACCGTGGCGGGTTCATGGACGCGGTCTCGCATATTCATATCAAGGGCGCTCGGGAGCACAACCTGCGCGACTTGGAGCTGCGTCTGCCGCGCGGGCGTCTTATCGTGCTCACGGGGCCGAGCGGCTCGGGCAAGTCGTCGCTGGCTTTTGATACACTCTATGCGGAGGGCCACCGCAAATACATGGAAAGCTTGTCGGCACAGGCACGGCAGATTCTCGACCAACTGAAACGTCCCGACGTGGACTTTATTCACGGCCTTTCGCCGGTGTTGGCGATTGAGCAGCGCACGGGCGGCGGCTCGCCGCGCAGCACGGTGGCGACGGCGACGGAGGTGGCGGACTATGCGCGCCTGCTATGGGCGTTGGCCGGTGAGCAACGTTGCCCGCGCGACGGCGGGCGGGTGGTGAAGCGCTCGCTCGACGACTGTGTGGAGCAACTTTTTCGCGAGGCTCCGGGCGCGAAGGCGATGCTGCTGGCACCGTTTCTGACGGCCAAGCCTGCCGTGCTCCGCGACGAATTACCGCGTCTGCGTCAGCGCGGCTTCCAGCGCGTGCGCTTGGACGGCGAGATTCGCAATCTCGACGAGCCGCGCCTCGTGCCCAACGGCTCTGCGGCGTTGCCGGTGGACATCGTCGTGGATCGTCTCGTGCTGGCGGCGGACCAACGTAGTCGCTTGGCGGATTCGCTGGAGTTAGCGTTTCGCGAGGGCCGCAATCGCGCGGCTGTGCTCGTGCAGACGGCGCCGGACGGGCCGTGGCGCGAAATTCCGCTGAGCCAGAGTCTCGCTTGCGTGGAGTGCGGCGACGTGTTCGAGCCGCTGACGCCGCGCTGTTTTTCGTTCAACCATGCCGAGGGCGCGTGCCCGGAGTGTGGCGGGCTCGGGCGCGAAATGCGTTTTAGCGATGAGCTACTGGTGCCTGACCCGCAAAAAAGTGTGCGCGAGGGCGCGGTCAAAGCGTGGCGGCTGGGCGGGAAAAATCTCATCATTAAGCACAACGCCCTGCTCAAGCAGCTGGCCGAGCAACTGCCTTTCGATGCGGACAAGCCGTGGGAGAAGTTGCCGCCGGAAACCCGCGCAGCGATTTTGCACGGCGCGGGCGAGCGGGAGTTTCAGTTCAAGCTGCGCCGCATGCGCACGCCGCAAGCCATGCCGTTTGCGGGTGTCGTGGCGGATTTGATGGAGAGTTATCGGCACACGGACAGCGAAGGTTTCCGGGCTCGCCTGACGACTTACATGGTCAGCGGGGAATGCGGCGGTTGCCACGGGCGACGGCTGCATCCGCGCAGTGCGGCGGTCATACTCGGCGGCAAAGGCTTTGCGGATTTTATGGGGATGGATGTGCGAGCCGCGCTCGGTTTTGTGCGCGAGTTGCGGCCGATTCTCGCCACGCAAGAAGCGCTCGGCGAGGTGCTGACGGGCGTGGAGCAGCGGCTAGGTTTTCTCGCGGAGACGGGGCTGGATTATCTGACGCTGGAACGCGAATACGGCACGCTCTCCGGCGGCGAGTCGCAACGCGTGCGCTTGGCGACGCAGCTCGGCATGGGGCTCGTGGGGGTGATCTACGTGCTCGATGAGCCGAGCATCGGTCTGCACCCGCGCGATAATCAGCGACTCATCGCCACGCTGCGCGACTTGCGTGATCGCGGCAACACGGTCGTGGTCGTCGAACACGACGAGGATACGTTGCGTGTGGCGGATCATCTCGTGGAGCTCGGGCCGGGCGCAGGGCGCGAGGGCGGGCAGATTCTTTTTCAAGGCACGCCGAAGGAATGCGAGCGACTGCCGGCGGCGGTTTCGCGCACCGGGCCGTATTTGGCAGGCACAATGGGGGTGATGAAGGACGCCAAGACGCTCGCGCCCGACGGTCGCTGGCTCACGGTGCAGGGTGCGGCGGAACACAACTTGCGCGGAGTGGAGGCGGCGTTTCCGGTCGGTTTGCTCACGTGTGTCACGGGTGTGTCGGGCTCGGGCAAAAGTTCTTTGGTTAACGATATCCTCGCTGCTGTGGCGGCGCGTCAGCTCAACGGGGCCAAGACGCTCGCAGGGCGGCATCGCGGTTTGCGCGGGCTGGAGCATTTTGAGCGCACGGTGCAAGTGGATCAGGAGCCGATCGGGCGCAGCCCGCGTTCGAATCCGGCGACCTACACCGGGCTGCTGGATCATTTGCGCGACCTCTATGCGAAGCTGCCGCTGGCACGGGTGCGCGGTTACAAGGCGAGCCGGTTCTCGTTCAATGTGCGCGGTGGCCGTTGCGAGCGGTGCCAGGGCGACGGGCAAATCCGTCTCGATATGCAGTTCATGGCCGACGCCTACACGCCGTGCCCGAGTTGCGCCGGGCGACGATTTAACCGCGAGACGCTTGAGGTGCGTTTTCACGGGCACAGTATTGCGGACGTACTTGATTTGACCGTGCGCGATGCGATGGAGTTGTTTCGCGCTGTGCCGCGTTTGATGGAAAAGCTGACGACGCTGGAGGCGGTCGGTCTCGGCTACCTGCAACTTGGGCAACCGGCGACGACGCTTTCTGGCGGCGAGGCACAGCGGCTCAAGCTGTCGCTGGAGTTGAGCAAACGTGCGCAAGGCCGCACGCTCTACATTCTCGACGAACCCACGACGGGTCTGCACTGGACGGATATCCAGCGGTTGATGGATTTGCTTTTTCAACTGCGGGATGCGGGCAACACCGTCGTGGTCATTGAGCATAATCTCGACGTGTTGAATGTGGCGGATTGGCTGATAGACCTTGGCCCGGGCGGTGGGCCGGACGGGGGCCGGATTGTCTATGCCGGGCCGCGTGCGGGAATCGAGCAGGCCGCAGAGTCGCACACTGGACGCGCGCTGGTGGAGTGGGCGGCACGACCACGCGTGGCTAAAAAATCGACCCCAAAAAGTTAGCTTAGCGCGTCGCTGTCAGAGACGGATGCGGCGGCGGATGGCCGCATAACCTAAAACTAGCGCGCCGAGTGTGATGGCAGTGGTGGCGGGTTCGGGCACGGCGGCAACAGTGAGCGAAGTTTGATTGAGCCAGATGTCGCTGGCGGTGATGTAGAGTTCGTAGTTCGGATCGTTGGCGTAGCTGCCGAGCCAAGAGTCAGGGACGACGAATTTGGTGGTGTAGGTCGAGGCGGCGTCTTCGAAAAACTCCGGAGCCATGTAGGGCTTGGTGGTGTCCTGCGTGTCGAGTGCGGCGTTGGTGTCAGCGTCGTAGCCGGTGCGCTGGTTGAAATCGAGGGTGTAGGTCAACACGTCGCCGCCACCGCCGGCCGGACGCACGGCGACAGTAAACTCGTTGGGCATGGGCAGTTCGTCGAGGGACGAGGTGTAGAGGAAGGTGCGGGCGCCCGCGATGGTGTTGGCGGGCATTTGCGTGAGCGTCTGGGTGTAGGTGGTGCTCAACGAGGCGCCGCGCAGGTCGGCGCGGTTGGGATTGTAGAGGAGAAGTGGGTGCATGTGCGGATCGAACCATGCGTCCGTGATGGTCAGGCCGTCGCCATCAATTTGGTTGGAGAGCGGGTTGGAGGTGCCGAAGCGCAACTCAAAGTGGAGGTGGTAGGCGTAGTCTTCGCCGCCCGAAGCTCCCGTGTTGCCCATTTCGCCGATGTGGGTGCCGGCGGAGATGACCGAGCCGGAAGTCCAGTTGTTGTTGCTGACGCGGGTGGTGACTTCGTCGTCGAGGTGCAGGTAGTAAGTGTAGAAGTTAGTCCAAGTCTGTTTGTCGGGGTTGGGCCCGTAGGTGATGGATGGCGCGAAGGTGTGCTTCAGCACGACGTAATTGCCCGCGCTGGCGGAGTAGTCGAGTTTCACAAAGGTGCCGTCGTAGGCCGCGAGGATGTCTTCGCCGCCAACGCCGTCCAAATCGATGCCACGGTGCCAGTCGTAGGCGCCGCTGAGTGAGGGCTGACGACGTGGACCAAAGGTCTCTTCGACGTCGTCAAAAGTTTTTCCGGCCACGGGGAAGATGGTGTCGTCGTAAATCGTTTCAAACATCGCGGGGATGTCAGTGTAGGCCGCGCGCACGACGGGCGTGACTGTGCTGAGGAGCGCGAAGAAAATGAGGAGCCAGTGGATCGGCCTAGCGTGACGAGGAAGTGCGGGCATGTGTCGGCAGAAAAGGTTTCGGCTGGTTTGCGGCAAGTGCGATGTGGGGGCGGTTGGGGCTGGGTAAGGTTATCGTTTGACGAAGTCTCCCGTGAGCCTACTTTGGCCAGCGACACCCTGTAGTGTTCGAGTTGCTTTTCAATAACCGCTCTTTGCCTTTGTAAAAATTTGGGAGCCAAACCCATGTCGCGCTGATGTCAGGCCGTAAACCGGAAGACAGATGCGCGGCGGGAGGCGCCCACCTTAACCTAAAAAGGACATGAGCCTTTGGGCATACGGCACGAATGGGGTGTCACTATTTCACACACACACAACCCGATGAATCCAGCCTACTACCAAGTCTTGCACGTCCTCTCCTTGTTCATTCTTAGCGCACACACCTTTATGGCGTTCGCGAATCCGGCGCCGGAAAACAAAAAGCGCACGATGATGATCACAGGCATCGCTAGCCTGCTGGTGCTGGTGAGCGGGTTCGGTCTCCTCGCGAAATTGCACAACAACCAGTTTGAGACTTGGGTGATCGTGAAGCTCGTGTGCTGGCTGGGGCTGTCGGCTTTGGCGGGCATCGTTTACCGCCGGCCGGAGTTGCGTGGAGCGCTTGCCCGACTGGCACTGGCGCTGGTCGGCTTGGCCTTAGTGATGGTCTATGTGGTGCGCTTTCACACGAATTAACTGACAGACTGCGGCACGAACTAGACCTATTCTCTGATGCGCACCCGGATTTGTCTATTGTTGCTGCTCGTGCTGCCGACGCTGGCTTTTTGGCCGGTGTTGGTGGGGGAGTATGCGGCGCCGGCGGATTTGGAGCATTTGCAAGCGCGTTCAGAAAGTTCGACGCTGGCCAACATTGCGGAAACTCCGCCGTCCGATCCTTGGCGTTCAGCGTTCGTGGAAGTGAGTTTTTCTTTGCTGGCACGTGACACGGTGCCCGGCTTGGCGCTCGTTCGACTGATGACGGTGCTAGTCCTCGTGCTCTGTGGTGTGGCGTTGTGGATCGGCTTTGATCGCGGCGGCTGGCAAGAAGTGGATGCGGCGGTGGCGGCGGTGGCGATATTGTTGCTGCCTGCCGGACAGTTAGTCGCGGGGTGGGCCGCGCTCTGGCCGAGTTTGACGGCAAGTCTGCTGTCGGTGGCGGCGGTGGCGGCTCTGGAGGGCGAAGTCGAAATGGGCGGGCACCGGCGTTGGATTGGCGCGGCCGGGGCACTGGCTCTGCATTTTGCTGCGGCGTTGTGTTATTTGCCTAATGCCACTCTCGGCCTCGCGCTGATCACGGGCCTCGCTCTAGTCAAACCAGCCAAAGACTGGGAGCGGCTGCGCAACTGGTTTTTTCTTCATCTAGTCTTGATGGCGGCAGGTTTAATCGCTGCGCAGTTTTTTTCGCCGTGGCCGACGGCGGGTGCAGCCGGAGTGGCTGAGCGCTTACTGGGCTTTTTCACGGGCATCTTGCCCGGTTCTTGGATGTTGTTTGCTGCCGGAGCGGGCTGGTTGAGCAAAGTGATTGGCGGGCTCTTGGGCCTCGCGGCATTCAGCACGATTTGGCTGGCGGCGCGGAAGGAGGCGGACGTGGATGCGCTCGCAGTCAACAAATGGTGGCTCGCCCTTGTGGCGCCGCTGAGTTTTGCGGGGGTGGTGCTGTTGGTTTCCCCTGAATGGCATGCTGGACCTAGAGCTTACTGGACGCTTGGGGCGATTTTGGTGGCTGCGTGGGTGGCCGCGCTGCGGGTCTTGCTCGTCCAAGTCATCCGCAAACAACTCAAGCTACGCCTAGCGTTCGCGGCCCTCTTGCTGGTAGCGGTCGTTTTGGCGGGCAGCCAAGTGGGGAACAAGATCGTAGCTCCGCTCGCCTCGGATTGGCGGGAGATGCTGGGGCGGGTCGGGGATTTGAAAATCAGCAGTCACACCCAAGTGTATCTCCAGTCGGCCCCCGGCGCACCGGCGAAAGACCCGGATTTTAATGCGACGCTGACCAGCCGTCCCGAGTGGATGAAGCGGATTTTTACGGCAGCGCTCCATGAGCGTTTCCCTAGCGGTTTGCCCAAAGGCTGGAGCGTGACGGTGGAGGCGGATACCGTGCCGCCTGCTCCGGATTTTTCCGGTGTCACTTGGCAACTGAAGCCAGTCAGCCCTTAGGCGTGGCTCACCACCAGCCGGTGATGTAGCCGCCGGCAAATTTGATCACAAGCACGCCGAGGTTTTTGGTGCCGTGTGCGGCGATGCATGGGAGCAGTGAGCGCTGCGGGTTGCCGGGTAGAAAGCGCACGGCGTAGAACCAGAGCGAGCTCGCAAAAACCGCGCCCGTGCTGAACCACGCCTTGCGGTCGAAATGTAACTCGAGGGCACCCTCTTTCCACTCCCAAAGAAATGGATGGAAGAGCGCAAAGATCACCGACGCGCCTAAAATGCTGGCGAGGAGCACGGCGCGCCCGCGATTTTCCACGACCACGAAGCCGCGGAAAATCAGTTCTTCCACAAAGGCAGCCGCAAGCGTGTAGAGGCCGAACAGTGCGGTGATGCGGCTCTGCTCGCCGCTGATACCGAGGGCAAACTCGCCCATGGTTTCTGCTGAGACAATTATCAGCCCGCCCGCTGCAGCGATGAGGATCATCCGACGCGGTGCCGGAGTCGCGCCCGGCAGCGGTTGGCGACGGGTTTCGCCCCGTGCGGCCGTGCGGTAGTCGTCTCGCCACAAATAGAAAAAATAGCCGGAGACGCCGAGCATCAGTAAAAGTAGGAGCGGTTGATCTTGTCCCATGTGCCAGCCAATGCCGATGGCGGATGCGCGAGGCAAGCCCGAGAGGAGCCCGGGATTTTGTTAGCCTTTCGCGGGCTAAGCCTTAGTTTGCGCAGTGAATGCCGTCTACTGCTTCCAGTTCGACCACCGCCACCCGCAATCCGCTGCTCGCGGGCGTTTTTGTGCAACTGGCTCCGAAGATGGCGGCGTTAGATGTATTCATTCGCGGACAGTTGGCCGACTTTGAGCCGGAAATTCGTCCGATGGCGGCGGCCTGTCTCGAAAGCAGTGGCAAGCGTTTGCGTCCGGCATTGGTCTTTTTGGCTGGTTGGCCGGGCGACAAGACGGAGGGCGATCTCGTGCGTGCGGCGGGTGTCGTGGAGATGGTGCATCTGGCGACTCTCGTGCATGATGACATCATGGACCGTGCGGTGTTGCGGCGAGGTCGGCCCACAGCGGCACAAGCATACGGGCCCGACGCGGCGGTGCTGTTGGGTGATGCGCTATTTTCGCAGGCTTTGCACTTGGCTGCGTGTTTCCCGACGGCGGAGGTTTGCCGCTTGGTCGCTGAATCCACGCGCCGCGTGTGTTCTGGCGAAATCATGCAGACGCTGCATCGGCGAGAACTCGATATCACCATGGCGGCTTACCGCCGTGTGATCGATCTCAAGACGGCGGAGCTTTTCCGAGTGTCGTGTCGATTGGGTGCTTCTCTGGCGGGTTACGGTAATGATTTTGTGCAAGCTGCGGCGGATTACGGACGTAGTCTGGGCATCGCTTATCAGATTTACGACGACCTCGCTGATTTGGCGGGAGATGAGGCCAAAATCGGCAAGACGCTCGGCACTGATTTAGTCAGCGGTAAACTCACGCTGCCAGTCATGCTGTTACTGGAACGTTTGCCTGCGAGCGAAGCTGAGGCGTTGCGTGCGGCTATGCGCGGCCAAGGCGCGGTGCCAGCTTCTGTGAATGCGGGCCAAATGCGCACGATGGGCATTGCGCGCGAGGTGGCTGAGGCCATTGAAGCGGAAATCTGTGCGGCGGAGGCTTTTCTGGCGCCGCACGCCAATGTGCCTGCGGCTGGGATGTTGCGTCAATTGGGCGGTTTGTTGCGTGAACAAGTTGCCGGGTTGCAGGCGGGTTGAGGACTTTGGGGTTGCCCGTGAGTTGAGGGTGATTAGGGTCTGCCTTCCGATGTCCTTTGCGAAGGTCTTCACCCGCACGATCGCCGCCTCGCCGGAACGCCAGCGCGAGGCCGATGCGGATCTTGCTATCGTGCGGCGTGTACAAGCCGGTGAAGTGGCCGCCTTCGATGTCATCATCCGCCGTTACCGCCAGCGGCTTTACGGGGTGATTTATAACCTCACCTCCAATCGCGAAGATGCGGCCGATTTGACGCAGGACGCCTTCATCAAGGCCTTTCAGTCTATTAACCGATTTCAAGGGCAGGCGGCATTCTTTACCTGGCTTTACAAAATCGCCCTGCATACGGCCCTGGGCCATCTACGTAAAAACCGGCTCCGGCGTTATTTTAGCTTAGAGAAAATCCAAGAAGACCAAACTAATTCGGAAATCATTGGTCAGCTGGTAGATGGAACGGGGGGCGATCGGGAGGCGCAGCTCCGGGAGTTGCAGGAAAAATTGAACGAAGCGCTGCAAAAACTCTCTATCAAACATCGAACAGTGATCACTCTTTTTGAAATAGATGGCCTCAGCCACGCCGAAATTGCCCAAGTAACGGGTAGTTCAGAGGGGACCGTGCGTTCACGTCTCCACTACGCCAAACAATTTCTCCAAGGAGAACTCAGTCGTTATCTT
>JACCDO010251225.1_pt1 | contig 27374 bp, 11 predicted proteins | sample 7446101 | NCBI WGS metagenome assembly JACCDO01 (sample SAMN15323440, study PRJNA562643) | freshwater metagenome | isolation source: river surface water | place: USA:Blue River Watershed | collected 2017-08-16 | reverse complement strand
TTTGTAATAGAAATACCGTCCCCATGACAAATACCAAAGCAGCAGCAATGATTCCAAAAGCAAAATCGTAGTTGTCGTAAATATACTCTGCCCATGAGTAAGGTATCTCCTCATCATCCTTTTCTTCAGAAGGTGCAGCATGAACAGCTGGGCTTTCATATTTCACCTGTTGATTGTTATTAGTCTTGTCTTTCGGCACGCATTGACAAGTAGGACATTCGGCACCAGAAAAGTAAATAAAACCACTTTCATTTCTACATTTTGGACCTTTACATGCGCTGTTCACGCAGATACATTCACCCGTCGTCTTTGTGGGTTTTCCAGGATGTAAGCACCAACCTGAAGGGAGATCTGGCGCTTCATCTGGTGCTCGATGAGCGACAGCCAGTGAGAGGCAGAGCGCTACTACAAGGACGAAAATCTTGATCATTGCAACGTCCCGCTGTGTTCCACTTGTGACAGCTCTTGTGTAACACAAGTTGTGTTGCTGCTCCAAAACTTCCTTCTTGGACGCATTTGAAGTTCCGGAACTATAGAAACAAGAATTTTCTGTAGAATCCGTCTAAACGTCCCATAAGTTCTCACCGCAACGACTTTCCCGTCATTGACTCCCTCCAATTGCCGCTTAACTTACTACTTACAACATAAGATTGGGCACTTGATACCGGCAACTTGAAAGTTGAAATTTTCAACTTGAAAACTGAAAAAAGGAAAGAAGAAGCTTCTTGCTGCCGCATTGGAGGGACACAGAAGAGAAGTGCTAGAGAAGAACGCAATCGGTGCCTTCTGCCTTCATCGAAAGTCGCATTAAGCTACAGTGATCTTGCAGTAATATGTTGGACCAGCAGATAACAAGCGCTTCTATCAAGCGTTATTCCTCCGGTTTAGAGCGCTGCAGTTGGACCCTTCTATTCTTCTCACTGTTGACTCAGCTATCAACAATCTACTCTTTCCCATCATATAATGTAGCATTGGCGTTTTGGGGATGTTTTACGGCATTTACTAAACATGGTCGCGCCTGCTTTGGACTCATTTCGTTCTGTTTTATTTCACTCATCCTAGATATTGTTTTTTGCTCAATTAACTATGTAAGTAGCAATGCAATGTGGGATTTCTGTTTATCAATGTTTGTTATATGTATGTTTGTTAAAGCTTATTGTTTATACGTGTCGTCACATTTATTTACTGCTCTTGGTGGTGCTATGTCAATGGAAGCAAGTAATAACAGTTATGACTCATTCATGAACAATAGTGCCATATATTATCCAGCTACTAACAGCAATATATCGAATCCATTATCCGATAACAACAGCTGAAGTCCTGTTGGACACACATAATTCACCAATATATCTATTGTAATATAAATAAGGTAGTAGTCGTTTCCTTTTCCCTTCGATCTACAAAGGAGTAATGTGGCTGTCGAATGCGGCGACACTCGCACTTCCAGCTGCATCAATATACTAGTTGAACTCTAGGAGACGGGAGTCGGGAGATGCTCTTAGCGGAACCAATTTTTTGAATCGAAAATATCCACGAAAAACCCGAATAGCCACATAAAAATGTTGTTTTTGTCGTTGTTCTTGTTGCAAGTCGTCCTCACGATCATAACGGTGCACGGGCAGGCGCAGTCCGCGCGACTTGCTGGAGAATGTGCCTCAATGTGCAATGATTTAAGACACGAAGTTCTAACGTTAGAAATATGCCGTGCAGCGAAGAAGACATCACCTATCCCAAAAGTTGGCGATTACTGCACGACTGCCATGGAGCAAGGCTTCTCGGATGCCTGCGTTGCATTATGTATGGATCAAAATCCAGTATCAAGAGTTGCACAATCATGTCGTGCTGCCGCGAATGAACAACCAAGACCAACTGTTCGTAGATATTGTGAACAAGGATATAATCAAGGGTTCATCAAGACTGTCGAGGAGTTAAAGAGCCATTTTATTCCTATTCCCGACGGAACTAGAAACATAGATAAAATAAAGAATGAAGCAACGAATGATGCAGCCGCAGCCGCAGCAGCAGCAGCCAATGCTGAAACAACCGATAATAATAGTGAAAAAGACAACCAAAAGACCAAAGATGCCATCAATACAGAGACAGTGAATGAAAAAACAGCAGATAATAAGGACAATGCGACTGTCATACCTGTGACAATTGACTCCGTTGAACATAAGTTAACTGTTCTTGCTGGCCAAAATGCCGAAGACGCAGTAGTTGCATTCTGCCGAGAGCACATGACCGACGACGTCTCTGCTTGCATCCGGCAGTTGATCCCAACCGTCTTGGAGCAACTGGAGCAAAACGGTTCGACTGGCTTGAGAGGCGCACATTAACGGACTACCGTCCCGAGTATAGACATTTATTCATCAGTATATATTAATTACAAAATATAACAAGGATATGCGCACCCGCCCTCTAGCCTTCTCGCTCTTCTCGCGACCGCGCAAGGCGAGGTATTACATGTTGTAGAAAACGATACAATTAATTTTCTCTAGGTAGTTGAGGAAGCTACTCAACGCACTCGAGATAGCCTCGTAGCTGACTGCCACTTGGTCCACCGCCGCCCCGTTGGCAGTCAATATCTGCTCCTTCAAGCCTATATTCGCCAGGCTTAGCTGCTCAAAGGTCTGCCGACTAGACAACATGGTAGCCGACGCCGCGATGTCAGGGATCACCGTGTACGTGAAGTTGATCATCGGTGACGCGTAGTGCGACGCGAGAAAGGTGATGGGAAGGTTATTCACCGCGCGGGTAACGGCATGCTCAAAGATAGTACTTAGGTGACCAGTGCGGTCTATGATGTACGTGCTGTTCTTGAGTGTCGCCCTACCGGGCACCTCGGCGTCGCGGTCGGTGACGTACACCGAGTACCGGAAGCTTGGAAACATTTCAAACACAAATAAGTCTTGTGATAAGCCAGTAAACTCGAACTTCTTCACGCTGTAGTGATCCAGCTCGTCGAAGGGATGCGAGTACGCAGTGGGCAGCCAGCCGGCGATATTCAGACCGCTTTCCTGCATCAAGCTACGCATGTCACTGTTGGTGTAGACAGAGAGACGGGATGCCACGGTGGTTTCATTCAACGGCACGCTTTCCTGGGTGTAGTAACGCTCTAAGAAGGTGAGTAACTCGCGGTCTTGGTGGAAAAGCTCCAACTTGTTACTGCTTAGGTACAGCTTCAACAGGCTCGTGATGTTCCTGCTGAAGGGGTAGTGGTAGTCGGGGTCCCGCCTCTGCAGGAGGGATTCCATGCTTGCAATATGAAAGTTATTGCTAAAGAAAGTGGCACTAATCACGCCAGTCCGCGTGTAAAGCAAGTTCTTCTTGATGCTGGACAGGATGCGCACCGCACTGGGCTGCCCTACGTAAGACAGTCCACCGTTGAACTCTATCAGGTTGAACTTCGTCACTGCGGGGAGACTGACGTACTCATCCAAGGTGTTAATGACTACAACGGTAACTAAAGACTCGTAACCAGTCAGGCATCTACCTAAAGCATTGTGTAGTGCCGCTGCGCGCTCCTTGCTGGTGGTCACAACGGATATTTTCACCTTGTTAACGAGGTTGCGCAGGACGTAGCCGACCAGCATGAACACATTGCGGTCGTTGAAGTACTCCAAGAAAAGAACGTGGTAAAACTTGCCGTGTTCAGGCACTACATAAGACATATTGCCACCGTAGACGCGGTGAACCACGTCCGCGACACTCGCCGCTCCCACGAACTCTTGCAGCCCAGACAGGGCGTAGGCTTCCGTTGGAATAACCATTTCAATCTTAAAATCCAGGCAATTATTGAGATTTGTCTGTTGATTCCGCACGTTGCCGCAGTTGTGGAAGTTGTACTTGTTCGCCACGATGTGGTCCACCAGCCGGGAGTCGTTGCACAGCACCGGCGTCGACGGGATCGTGTACAACTTATCCAAGTCAATATTTTCCCTCTTCAACACGGTGTTCATACTTGCTCTTATGCTGTCACCAAGTGTTCGCGCCGAGAAAGCTTGAATGATTGTGACGTCGGTGGGACACTGCTCAATAGCCATGCGACCGAGGAGCAAGATGTACTTGACCTCTTCGATACTCATTTCTCTCTCCTTGGACACGGTACTGAGGAACACGGCGGCGTTACTGAGTATTTGCATGGCAAAGATGTGGAACTCGCAGTTGCCGGTGTATTGCTTCGCGTATAAGTACTTGGCTTTCATGGCGGCGCGGCTGGAGTAAGTGTGTTCATCGGCGACTAGGGCTTTGTATAGGATACTGATACTCTCCTTGATGTCGGCGTTGCTGTACAGCCTAGACCAGCTGATGATGCTGTCGGTTTGGAAGGGGTTCAGCTCGTAACAAGAATCATACCAGAATTGAGCCACGTCAACCTTGTTGAGGTACGCGGCATAGATATGACCAAGGGTGTACATGGCGTTCCATCGCTGCTCTACTGGATCAACACCCAGCTGCACGGTGTAGCGGGCCACGCCGTCGGTGCCATCGGACACATAGTACTTCCTCGCTCGAAATTCTAAATATTTGATTGCATTAACAAGCGCTTCTTCTCGTTGCAACACGATCCTTTCATACTCGGATATCTGCAGCATTCTGAGCTTGTTCGGATCACCTAGGAAAGCCACGATAGACTGCAGCAGGTAGAAGTTGGTCATACCGATGTAGTAGTGCGTGTGCGCGTCGTCGGGATATTGTTTCTCGTCCAACTTCAGTAACAGCAAGTCGAAGATGTAGTCCTGCCCGTAGTAAGGCTTCCCCTTGAACTCCTTGTCGATCACACCGTAATAATAGTGATGGCGCTCTTCATTGTCGTATACAGTCCAGTTCAACGGAACTATCTGCACACTGGCGCTGTGATACTGCGGTTGCGCCAACAAGGAATCCAGGTCAACCGTCTCGTGGATCTTGTACTTCATCTTGATTCCAGGAATATTCTGCCATAAACTATACTTTTTACCCGTGAATTTATTGCGACTATTAAGAATGTTGAACGAAAAGAAAGTAAGTGCGCTGTCGTCGGTACGCAAGTCGTTCAAGGAAATATCCTTGGGTTTGGCACCAATACCCCAATCTGGATCTGCCATCAACACATACTTGGCGTGACTGTAGTACTCATCAGTATACTGTAATAATAGACTGCGCGAATTGTCGAAATCTAAAAAAGCACTGTGTTTAATCGTGTAATACTCCTTCCCAATAGTAGAGCCTAATGCGTGCTCTACGTACGCTGCTGCTGTACCATCTGCGGTAGTATCCACCAGAAATATGAAGTACTTGACATAAGTCACCCAATGCAACAAATTCTTCTGCAGCTGAGACAGATCGTTCTTGAGCATCATTGCCATCACAATAGTCTTCTCTGCGGGTATATCCCGATGCTTAGCTGTGTATTCTTCTCTTCCCGGTATCATTTCAAACGTGATGTCTTTTGTCTTTGCTTTCTTTGTTTTTTGATACGAAGTGATAGATCCTGTCAACTCCAACGACAGAGCCACAGACAGCAGCACGGCGAGGAGCACTATCACCAGTACTTGCACCATCTCGTGCCTCAAACCTTGCAACCAAAATTTCTCAAGGAACACAACCTTTTTGATTTTCATCTTTTTCCGGAACTGGAACGCGGCCGTGTCTGGTACAGCATACGCAGCTACCTAGTTAGTAGTTAGTACCTGCCTACAGCTACCTAGTTACCTAGTTAGTAGTGTAGTAGCCACCTAGTTAGTACCTGCCTACAGCTACCGAGTTACCTAGTTAGTAGTGTAGTAGCCACCTAGTTAGTACCTGCCTACAGCTACCTAGTTAGTAGAGCAGCATCCAGGCGAGAATTCTATTGATGTGCAGTTAGCCAGACGCTTCGAGCACTATTAACAGCTGCAAAAGGAGAATTAGATGCGCATTCGCCATCGGCGCATTAATAGTTAGTTATTAAGTTACACTTGGCAGGCACTCAGTAGTTAGACTTCTGTTCCCTCGCCGTTTGTAGAGATACTACATGCGAGAAAAGAGGGAACTTAAGTGGGACAGAAGAAGTTTTGAATTACACTTGCATTGTAGAAGTAGAACATCCTATGCGTGCAATTAACTAACCAACTAACTGCACATACAGGGTGCTCTACTTCTACTATCCAAGTAAAATCTGAAGCTTCTTCTGCACCTACCAATGCCCCCTCTTTTCCCACATGTGATATCTCAACATCCTCGTCCTCGTCTTCTGCCGCCTCTTCCGCACGTCGTGCTCCTTTCCTCTTCTTCTTTCCTTCTTCCATGTTACTCTTACGTATAACTCGCGCACCGCATCAACTGTCAACGTTTGAACAAATACTTCTGGGTAGGAGTCCTGGATCAAAGACAAGTTACATGACAGTCCTACGGCACTAGGCAGTCTACCAGCACTCGGCATGGCGACCACACCTGGAAACTATTATCTGACACTTTACAGAGAGAACTAATGGCTGCACCTGGTGCTATGGGCCATTTTCTCGTTTGAAGTGCGTTTTTCATGCAGATTGTCACGTATCACATCGGTATTATGATGCAGAAAATGAGAAACGCAACACAAACGAGAAAATGGTCCATAGCACCAGGTGCAGCCATTAATTCTCTCTGAAAATGGAAACAACGGCGCTCTACGCCCTCTCTACGACGATAAGGTACCTGCGGAAGGTGGCACTCATGTCTTGCGGTATTTTATGAATAAGTGTGAGATTCTGATTGAGTGGCTGTAGCATCTGCTGCAAACTGTCACTGTAACTGCCGCGAATGAGTCTAACGGGGTAAAAGAACACTAACCTACCGCGGCTTTTTAGCAGCTTCGCCGCAATAGACAGCAGCAGTCGAGTACTGTCATCCACCTTCGCTTGCTTGCAACTAGCGCTTTCACCTGCTACTACCTCGTCGCCATTGGACAAGAACTGAACCTTCATTTCGTAGGGGATGTCAGTGACGATGGCATCGACATGCTGCACCATCTCATCCGCCAGTAAAGCCTCCGCCGAGATCGCATGCAGCGACGGAGGCTCTAAATTATGCTTCCTAAAATTCTTGTCTATATCAGCCATGGCCACTGAAGTGAGTGCTCTATCCACACCGATGAGTGTCGCATTGGAGCACTGGGTAGCAGCCGCAAGGAGTATCAAGCATGAGCCGCAGAAAGGGTCTAGCACGGTGACATTGACCTGGTTCCTTGTCAGTGCGAGGTTGGTCATGAGCAGACCTATCTCTGGCTCCATTGGGGTGTCGAACCCTTTGAAGTTCATGGTATGAATCGCCAAATCCTTCAATATCCCGTTCCTATTCCTGCGGTAGCTGCTGAGAATGGGCAGGGGGTCGTGGTACTCATTGTTTTTGGGTGATGCAATTCCCTTTGCGAGAAGTTTGCAGAGCAGAATGCGCTCCTTATATACATATATTCGAAGTTCATTGCACGAAGGAAATTGTGATTTCAAACTGACAAATTGAACGAACTTCGGGATCGGGAGCTGGCCTAACAATGACTGAATCTCCTGCTTTGTCATATAAGGATTATCTATTTTACAAACACTGATTTTGAGTTGATCAATGTCTGTCGCCGAACTAGCCTCCATATTACTGCAAGCATCAACTAGATGATCCATGGAAGGCATATCAGCTAGTATTTCACACAATCCATGCATTAATACACACTTCTTACTTCCTTGTATCAAGTCTTCAACAGTATTTTCATTTTCATCCACCCTGATGCCTTTGAACAAGGTAGCTTGGCTATCTACAACTGTATCTGGCCAATAGTCGAAGGTTTGCACGAATGCTCCGCACATTTCATTTAATTCAATACTCGGTAAATCCCACTTCTCGCCACCGAACTTGGCAAAGTTACGCGATCTACTTCGAGTTACTAACATGTAGCGAACACAGAAAACGAAGGGAAAACCCGATAAAAACAAAATGAAATAAAGCAGAAACCTCATGCTTCCTACTATCAAAGACATTCAAGCCATTCTTCTCCTCCTTTCGGACTTGTCTTGCGTCTATTTATAACTTGTCTTGCCTTGTTTTGGGCCTCTTTCAGCTTTCCACACCACACTTTGCACGATTAAAAGTCATACTTTCTACCGGCAAAATAACACTTGAGCCAACAGTCCCTCTTTCCCGTCGCCCAATTCACACCCACTCAACCTCTAGCGTGTTCAGCGCTCTATTACTCTTTCAAAATCATACACGGCCCAGCCTCCTCTCATGCGCACTCGACTCTCGACCTCGAGATCCAAAACAGACTTCAATTGAAGTACCAAAGATTGCATGGATCGGGTGAGTCGCCTGCCGCCTTTGCTTCTTCTGCTCGTGATTTGTGCCATGTCTTCAGCCTTGCGCTTGTACCGCCGGGTTATTCCATCTTCAATAACAGCAGTGAATCATTTTAATATAAAATCTACAAGGATTTCAGCGCGTATTCCACTTGCTGCATTCAGTAGTGCGACATCTAGCAGTGATAAGCTGTCGAATTTATCAATATTAAAACAAAAATTAAAGCAATTGAAACAGAACAAAGATACAGTTATTACAGAACCTGCAGATATTACCGCTACTATCACTACTGATGAAACAGCTATAAGCGAGTCCAATAAGAAGGTTATTAACGATTTTACGAAGCTAGGATTGCTCGATAATATAGTGAATGGTCTAGCTGAAATCAGTATTAACACACCCACACCAGTGCAGAAGGCTGTTATTCCTCGTCTATTAGGTGGTGAGAACATAGTTATGGCAGCATCAACAGGTAGTGGGAAAACATTTGCATTTGCATTACCAGCAATACAGAATATGATCATCCAAGAGCAATATGGATACAAGCGACAAGTGCGACGTCCAAGATGCTTAATATTAGTACCAACAAGAGAATTAGCCAGACAAATACTAACGAATATCAAGAGTGTCGCGCATACGGCGAAGATATCCTCAACCGCTGTCTTGGGCGGGGAGCAGTATGCGCTGCAGAAGAAGTCGCTGGATAGGTTAGTGGACGTGGTAGTAGCATCGCCAGGACGTCTGATCCAGCACAAGGAACAAGGCAATGTATTCTTATCCCAAGTAAGCACAATAATCATTGACGAGGTGGACACCATGCTCACTCAGGGCTTCGGGCCAGACATAAGAGCGGTGTTGCGCTCAGTGATGGCGAAGCAAAACCGAGACGATGACCAGAAAAAAGTGCAGCTAGTCATGGCCACTGCCACCCTTACCAAAGCGGTACGTGTACTACTTGACGACATAAGCGGTGCGAACTCCTTCAACATCGAGTTCAGCGATGCATCGAACCCAACCCCAAAGAAGAACATAGACAAAGAGGAGAACAAGATCCCCATCCATATCGTCGAGGTCGATGGCGTGCACCGGTCGCTCCCTCACGTGCGACACAACATCGAGGAGACAAAAGGGTTGGACAAGCTAGTTGTCTTGCAGAATGTTATCAACCGATTCAGCACGAAGCAGTATCGCACCCTGATCTTCTGCAACACCGTCGACTCCTGCCGCGCTGCGGAGTACTTCCTCACCGAGGCTGGCATCGCCTCTACTTGTTACCATGGTGAGTTGAACTCAAGAGAACGTGAGAGTAATTTAGATTTATTTCGCACTGGCAAGGAGCAGTACATGGTCTGCACAGACATAGCAGCCCGAGGCCTTGACATCCCGGAGATTGACCATGTCATCATGTTCGACTTCCCCCTTAACCCCGTTGATTACATTCACCGCGCAGGTCGATGCGGCAGAGCTGGCAGGAAAGGAATCGTCACCGCCTTGATAACGAAGCGAGACAAAGTTCTTTCCGACGCTATTCAAGGCGCTATTGCGCGAGGAATGCCTATTGACAACCTGACATCCGCGAAGAAAGATTACCAAGATCGCGGCAGGTTGGCGGGAGTAGTAGGCAGAGCAGAGAGAAGTAAACTGAAGGACACCAAGAGAATCAAGTTAACGTTTGGCAAAGGGAAAGACCGAGCCAGTGTTGGCAGCAGCATTGCTAGTGCTAGTGCTAACAGTGTTGGTGGCAGGAGGTCGCGCAGCGCCTCTAGCAGCAGGAGTAGAGCAGGTAAACCAGGTGCCGGCGGTGATGTTAGTAGAGAGAGACAAGCCCCACGTGGTGGAGCAGGTAAAAGGCCAACTGCAAGCGGGGACGGCGATAGAGATAGGAAAAGAGCAGGCCCCGATAGCACCGAAAGAGACCGAAAGGGACCACGCGGTGGTGCGGGTAAGAGACCAGCTGCTAGCGGCGATGGTGTGAGAGAGAGAAAGGGACCACGCGGCGCAGCCAACGCGGGGAAACCTGTAAATAAAACCGGCGCGAGGAGAGGCAGCCGTTAGCGCGACAAATGCACAAATATATCATAATGGAGACACTACAGACATAAATTAGACCATATTTCTATGATTTTGTTGACGGAAATTCTTGTAAGTAACCTTGACCCGTTTACTCGCCTCTTCCTGCTTGCCACCTGCCACTCGTCGTCGCAACCTTCTACTCGCGTATATCTTCTGCATCCACACTCGCCAGCATCGCAACATACTCACGGTCTCGTAGTTATGGTTGGCCAGCACGAGAAACTGCTTGTTAACGGTACCATTGCGCGTGGCAATCCCTAACTGCGTCAATGCCCTGCGCATCAACCTCGCCATGTAATACTTGACTCCGGCGCAGTCGACGTATCCGCTATTCCTTCGCTTGGTCTCGACCACCAGTCGGATGAGGCGCTTGAGGACGCGGACATACAGCGAAACTTCATAGAAGTCGTCGGCCTCGTCGTAACTGCGGTACAAACTGTACACTTTCCTCCGCAGCGATTTAAACTTCTTGAACCTACAAAAAATAGACGGTGAGAGGAGTCGGAGGTGGAGGAGAAGGACGCGTACCATTTCTTCCACACCCGTTTCAATACCAAATCGTACACATTCTTATTGCTGTTTATACGTTGAACAAGCTCAAAGCGCCAGTCTCGCCGGCTCAACAGCGCGCTCAATGCTTTTGCCTTGTACGTCATACTAAACCACCGCTGCGCCTTGCGCGACTTGATGTTGTTCACCATGCGGCGGTCCACCCACTTCTTCAGGCGGTTAATCCCTCTCGTTTTCAGCCCCAGAAGATAAGGTGTATAGTAGTAATCGGACATGTAGTTATCCCAGAGTTGCTTCCGCACACTCTTGACCCGGTCGTGTATCGTCACCACATGCAGCGCCAACTCTTTCTTGTAGGCGATGTTGCGCGCCAGCTTGCCGAACGCCTCCGTCATCGCCACCGTCTCGTACCAATGGTAGCATTTGATGACTTTCTTCCGATAATTCCTTGATTTCCTCAAGAATATTCGGAATTTATAGAGCGCAGATGTAAGCAGCCACACGGAGCGTATCTCGCTCAAGAATAGTATGCTCAAGGCGCCTCTGCGGGTGCGCGGCGACAGGTTCCTCCACTTGCCGTGCTGCATATTGTGTCTATGCAACGCTCTCCATTTCATAAGCTGTTTACTAACGTAATACCGCTCCGCCTGCTCATACAGAACAGAAAGGACCTGGTTCTCGCGGGACTCGCGGAGATCTCGCGACATTTTGTACTGCTTGTACCAGCTGCTGAACACAGACAGGAGCCGTTTCTTGGATATTATTCTCTCTAGTGAAAGAGCAACGTCTCCTATCCGACGTGGTTGTATGTGTGGATGAAGGGACAATTCCGACTGGTTAAGACGCACTGAATGCGACTGCTCGACGACTTGGGTACTGTCTAAGTTATATGTTTTCGTTGCTATTTTGTTTGATTGTGGCGTAGCAGTGCCATTTGGCGCTGTGACTGAGGTGTTCATTCTACTCCGGCGAGGATCCCGATTAAGTATCATCTCTAACGTCAGTGTCGGCTTGTCCATCTCCCATCCATACACCTCATTACCTCTAGGACTATTAGCATAGCTGGTGGTGTATGAATCTTCTATTCTAGTTGGAAACTTATCTTGAAAACTAACTTGATCATCTAATACAAATGACGGAGACGACAACAAATTATCGATCATTGAATGGGGTGACACATGACCCTTCATTGCAGAAGATATCTGCTGCCTTAATGGGCTCACATGAGATATTTGGTTCCAATCAGAAGTATCATGATCACTCAGCGGCTGCGTCATCACTGAGTACTCATCATTTTCCTTATTGTGACTATTAGACCGGTCAGCTCGATTTAAACGTGCAGCTCCAGACTGTGATGCAACAGGCGTGGACAAGCTCGCAATACTTACATATTTCGGCTTGAATGCAGCCGATGTAGGAGTCTTGGACTTGCTTTTGCTTGTACTTTTTGGTGCATTTAAATTTAAAAAATTCTTCGATCTAGAAACATGCCTATCTGTACGCAGCGAAGATGCCCAGGCAGATGTAGAGGTGCGCCGAGGCACAATCGATTCCTGTGACATATCTCCTCACCAAAATACAACGATCTTAGCAGGACAGAGTACGTCAATCTTCTATATATAGTAGTAGGTATAGGTAGAAACTTTTTAAAAAAATTATCCGCCGGTACTGTGAGGACCTGGTCCTGCCGTTGAAGAGGTAGTCGATGAATAAACCTGTTTAGTTACACTTATACACGATGTACAGCAGGCCGTTGGCGTCGCGCCAACCAACCAGAGATTCTATAGACTAATTTCAATACAACTGCCATCAGAGTACCGTCGGTACTAGCGAAGGACACTGCTGTAGAAGGCGAGAGATTGCACCGCCCCTTTCACGCCAGGCAGATCGTAGAACATGTCGCTTTTATGCTTGACGCCGAGAGACTCCCACGACTCGTCCACGACCTTCTTCTTCAGCCTGAAGTACACCATTCGCCTGATGTCACTCGAGTGGTTCACTCCGCCCGCATGGGCAAGGTTCGGGTGTAGAAGAAATATGTCACCTTTCTTGGCATGCAGCTGCACCGGCGAGCCCAATGAAGGTAGCGGCGGCTCGTTATCATGCGTGGTCTCTGCCTCTTCAATGCTCTCTACACTATCAGTGGGACAGTCATCGTCAATGGTAGTAAAGTTATTGCATTGGTGTCGGTACATGCCTTGCAACTTACCACTGTCTATGGCGCCATACTTGTTGTCTTGGACCAGCGATTGGTGGATAAGGATGTGGGAGTTGGGCCAGACGCAAAGATTACCTGAGTAGTCTTCCTCAACATCCGACAAGCAAATGCCGAGCAATAAACTAAAACCATGCATTTGCCCACGACGCAAATCGTCGGTGTGCCAGATTGAGTTGCTAGAAGAAGCCGTTTCTTCGGGAAATCGAAACGCAATTTGCCCCGAAATATTATCAAGATCACAAGGTCCACCAAGTAACGACTCAAGAATATCAAGTACCTTGGGTGCGATCAAATCTTTCACCTCTTTGCAGTTACTAGCACTGCCAGCTAGCTTGCCCAATCCCAACTGCGCGCCGCCAGCAACTAGAAAGTTTGGCAAACCCAAGTAATGATTTAACTTTTTATTGCATTCAAAGACCAATTTTTCATCAACAATATTAGGCAGATGCAAGTACCCTTCCAACACGAACCTATTTAGCTGCCAGCTGCATAATTGATACCGCTCTCTGACTTCTACAGCCCGCAAGGACGTGGGTTTTATTCTAAAGAGTGATTCATGATCATATATAGCTAAATTCCCATCTTCTGCTACTCCAACATACAAAGAACCATCAATGGCACTGCAGACGGACAGCACATCAGTCGTTCCTTCAACCAACGAAATCTTAAACAGACTCGATTTGGAGACTTGTGCAGCATAGAAAAGTGCCCGCTTCTGTACTGACAGCTGCAAGCGTTCATAAGGCGCCTCAGGTTTCGCCAAATAATAAAAATCACCCTTGCATTCTACTAGAAAATTAATGACATGGCCACCTAAGCGTTGCTCTTCCAGACAGAGCTCACTACCAGTTACCAGCCAGTCCATCGAGGCAGTAGCGAGAAGAGCCGCGAGGTTCTTCCCTTTTCGTTTTACCTTCCACACCCAAAATTCAGTTTTGCAGGGCCTGTTTTCTCTCTTCTCTCGGGAAGATCGAGGAAGTTGCCCGAAGACGGATTTTTGAAGCTTTTAACTCCTAATGCAGCGAGTGCGCTTTGTTGTAGTCAAGTGATGGTCTCGGGATAAGTAAGAATGCCGACGCTAAAGGAAATTTCGGCTCGAAAAAGAGTCGCAGCTGTAGCATTGAAGCTCAAGTTAGCGAATCGCACAAAGAATAATCACGAGCAAATACTGCAGTCTATACAAAGCTTATCGGCAGCGCAGGGATTCCCGGCATCGGCGCCTTCATTTGGTGCGTATAAACAGGGAAAGAACGCAACTATATATGGAGACGAGGAGGTGGATCCGAATGATGACACCTCGGTGATATCAAACACTTCTGATGAAAATTTAAACGTACCTGTTCATACACGAGATATGCATGGTTTCACCACAAGCAGTTTGCATAGTTTGCACTTCAATGATACTTCAGAGCAACCTATAGTTTACGGCTTTGGCAGCACGATTGATCCCTCTATTACTTTTGATCTTCAAGGTGCTACCGACCATTTTGATCTTCCAGGTGCTACCGACCAGCTTGATAGTGTCGTTGACAATACCTTCAATAACACCGAGTTAACTGACGCAGATATTCAGTTCCGAGGTCGAAGCCTGAAGAAGCGCCAAGTGAGCCACGATAGTGACGATGACGAAGACGAGGAAGACGTCAAACCATACCGCAGTTTCATGTTAGACGCGGCGAATAAAGTTTCTTCTACTCTAAAGACCATCAAATCCTTCGTTAGTAAAAGCGGAAGCAGTGCAGGCTTAGGCAACAGCGGCTCTAACTTTACGATAAAAGATAATCAATACCCAGATATTGTTGCGGCAGATGGAAGACTAGATGTTGCTTCCTTGCACGACATGCACTCGATAGATAACCGGTCTCTGCAGAGCACTGTGCGATCGTCCACACCCAACAGAAAGGGTGGGCGCCAGAGTCCAGTCAACCATTTACAATCAATACAAGAGAATAAGCAGTTGAAACCACCTGCACAATCGTCAGCACCTGTTCTGGTGGTGAAGAAGCCAGAAATGGCAAACCAGTACAGTGTGCCTCCCAAAGAGGTGACACCAGTCGGCGCGGCGTCCAAGAAGAAACCCAAGTCAAAAGTGCACGACATGGTCAACAGCCGCAACGAGCCTACCATAGTGGAGAAGCTGGATGTGGCACTGAACCAACTACTGCTAGGACCGCCAAAGAAGCTGCAACCACACGATCCAGAGCCATGGAAGCCGCCAGAAAAGCACAAGATATTCTCTGACGAGCACACGATCCGCGCCGTCACGACGAGTGTGCCCGAGCAGTTCCAAAGTATGCATTCAGTCGCAGAATATCAAGAATTGCTCTCCGCGGGACACTTTGGAGACGGTTCGAACTATATTTCGAATAAGGATAGTAAGAAGCAGACGATTAGCAACAAGCCGGCGCCGCTGGTGATACCGGGCATCGGCGGCAGCGCCAGCAAAGCAGGCGACAAGTACGACCCAATATTCAACAAAAATCTTGGTAATAACCTCGACACCAGTAACACGGTCATCTCTACTCCAACCCACCAAAACACCGAGTCATTCCTGAGTAAAACGCTGAATAAGGCCGCGAGTATGCTGTCCCTACCCACGATCACCTTGCACGAGCGCCACTATGGTCATGGCCAAAAGGTTAGAGAAGACGAAAGAAGTCACGCTCAAAGTATGCAAGAGTTGGCGAGGAAGGTAACTGCCATGAATCTACTCGGCGGTTATGCTGATCGACACACCAAAGCCATGGCTGACACGGATCCCGGCAAAACTCCTGTTGTTTATTCCTTAAAACCTAGTGCGCAATCGAGTATCTCTGCGGACTTCAAGAACCAGAAGGCAGCGGTGCCTTTGACGCAGCGAGCCGAACCCAGTCACGCGAATATGTCCCATTGGAACTCTATTCATAGTGCCGTTGAGATGCACAACTCCTTGAATTCATGGCACGATGCAGCGCACAATGCAGCGGAGCCAGTGTCAGCTTCTGCCTACGAAATAGTTGCAAATTACAGTAAAAATCCTAATTCTTACCAAGTCCGCACGCAACAGGCGCGCTCTGAGCTGTGGAACAAGTTACACAATCGGTACGCAACGAACGAGTCTGGTATGATCGTCCAAGAGAAGAGAGCCGTTGAGCACAAGGAGAAAATAGTTCAGTTACATGACGACATAATGGCTAGTTATGGCGAGGAACTAGGTGATTGGAGCTTCCAGAAGGAGACGGATAACAGCGACTGGCAGGAGTACTGGGACGAGCAAGCGCAGGCGATATACTGGTACAATCACTCCACCGGCGAGGCATCGTGGACGTCACCTGCGTTGGGGTTGGGTAAGAAGTCACCCAAGAACAAGAAGTAACCTAAGCGCGTGTAGTAGCGCGACAAAAGAAGATATTTTTATTATGAAAATTTGTATAAATGTAAACACAAAACTATGCGCAAAGTGCAAAGTTCAACCCAAAAACTATAAACGAAAGCCGTTTAAACAAAATAATCTCACACAGCATCTGTCACCTGCTCCTCCGACGGTATGACGCCGCGGACATCACAGCTGCTACCAAATAGATCCCTAGAATTGATGATATCGTGCATGCCAAACACTCCAGCTCCGCTATACTTGGCTTCACTGATGCACCGACTGTTCCTGATGGTGAGCACACCCCAGCACTCGATGGGTGTGCAGTCTTGACCTGAAGTAACTTTTTCTATCAAGTTTAATTTATCATTGAGCGTTTTCGACGAGCCGTTAATAGACGTGAGCGTGACGTGGGTGTTCAGCAAGACTCCATCACTACGATTCATTGCCACAAATTCCATTACTGATTTTCCTCTTAACAAAGCATTTTTAAAAACTTTTAGTTGATGTAAAGTATCCCGTGGTACTAATCTACTTACAGGGAAGCAACTGAAACTGGATTGATTGTATAGGAATATTCTACAGAATTCATCATCAGCAAAGACCATAAACACATCATTAACATCATCCAACGACATCACAGAAAGACTAGACGCGGTACATTTTATAATAATTTTACAAGATTTTGGCATGACACTAGACCAGCCACACTTAGCATCCACGACAGGTATCGGCTCATACAGTCTGTCGAAGTCTTTCAACAAAGAAGCGGGAATATTAGCTAATATTTCATTCACTTTGTCTTCTCGACTTTTTAATAAAGCTTCATTTCTTCTGACAATAGAATCACTTCCTAGTGCGGAATCAGTCGAAGCTTGCTTGTCTACTGGTGGCACACGTGAATCCACTTCCTCCTCGGATAGAGGGCGCTTCTTCTTGGGCGGCATTGATCCTTCTACCTTTTGTCTTTTCCCAACAGACTGAGTCTGAGACAGGGTACCCGGGCCGCATATCTTTGCTGGATTGAACATTGACGCCGTCGTATTCACACGATTACAGCGACTGTCTGATAGCGCATCGCTCCTTCAGCCGATCTTGCGACTGAAGTAAGTAGCAAAAGTAACCCATATACGTGACTGGTCAAGGTCCGGTCCCAATAGTTGCGTTCTGCTTCGGAAACTGGAATTCAACAAGAAACTAGAAGTAGAAAGGTCTGACGATACAGTTGAGAGAGTGTTGAGTGAGATTGACTAAGGAGCAATAGAACGACTACGCAATGGATATCGTGAATAACTTTCTTGATTTCTTTGCGCCGGTTAACGCCTTATTGAACACGGATCACCCGTTAATACGATTGTTTGGAAGGAGTAATAATGTTTGGAACTTCCTCGATTTAAAAGATGTTCTGGCACTATCAGCCACATCATCGTCCATATCTTCGAAGGTATGTATCGATCAAGGTATAGTACATGCCTTACTAGTGACTAATAAGAAATGTAGCCAAGTATGCAAATACAAATTGAATTTTGAGTCTAATAGTATCAGTATTGGTGCATTAAGAAGTATATTACACCATGTTGTAGTCACTGCAACAACTGCAGTATTAACAGTCGATCTTACTGGTACAGTAAGCTTGAATCTTGGAAGAATAAATAAAAATATTTTTAATACATTAGATTTTTTAACCACATTAGGATCATTTAAACCATTTGGCGAAGAGAAAGGAGTAACTGAAACCGAGTTGGATGATGGCGATAACAAAATTGAAAAGTTTTTAGAGATATCATCAGTTGATGAATTTGACGATTTTAAACCTCGCCATCCACATCCGCGGGACAAGACTCATCGTCGAGGTGACAGTTACTTTAATTCGGACATCGCAGAGACCATAAATAATGTAGATACACTTGAGCTGCAAAGCTTTGCTAAGCAGGCGTTAGATTCCTTGGATGAACCACTGATCAGTGACGTTACCACGGAGAAACCATTTCTATCTCCGAAATCAAAAATATTACAAAGGAAAAGCGAAACGGAGAATTCATTATAATTGTGTTTATCTTCTCAGTCTGTAATTAACTGTCATCATATCTGTACTTCTAGTCGTTATTCGTTATTCATTGCAAAAGAAGGTGACCGGTCCCGTGCCGGTACCAAATTTTAAAAACCCAAAAAATAACAGAGAAGAAAAGGTGTCTCCTATGGCATATTGCCGCGATTGTCCCATGCTTAGTGCGTGAAAGCACCTATAATTTATCCGGGAAGAAGTAGACATTAGAACAATCAAGATAAAATGGATCCGCGTCAAGGAATGAGGATGCTTAAAGATCCCATGAAGCTGCGGAAGATGCAGCAAGTGAGGAAGAAGAGATTGGTTGAAGAAACCAAGAAGAAGAATGAAGATGAAGGGACTCTTGTGGAGAAAGTGGTGATCGACTATAGTGAGTCATTGACTCAGGTATATACTGCAGAACAAAATTATTTAGCATATAAGTTATTCTCCATTATGGATACGAACAGTGGTGGCTCCATCACACTACGTGAAATGAAGCGAGTGTTTTTAGGCGACACAACATCAACCTTTACTGCCGCCTTCGACCATCCCGATACTGGTATTATTTGGGGTCTCGATGTTGATGACTGTGTTGTAATTGATTCATGCGAGGAACATTCACCTGCGCATACTAACCCATTTCTAATAAAAGGAACAAGAATAATAAAGATCAACGAAACTGACATCCCATCCCACAACAAAGGGTCGCTGCAGCTAGTATACAATATATTACTACAGTTACACGACCAACAAGTGACTTTTACCTTCCTCGAACCACATATTATTATCTCGAACTTCTCTTGCATGCTTGATATCGAAGTCGTTGGACATGAATACTCGATAAACATACCGATCGGGAGTCACTACAACTTAGATGCGTTTGTGGAGCATGTGCGCGAGGCCCTGGTCAAGACCCACAAAGCCTTCAAGTATTTGGACTTCAACATCGTGGAAGAGACCAGACAGGTTACCTTTAAAAGTGAAAAATATGAATTTAGATTGCTCTTCAAGACCGGCTCGAATGCCGCAAGATCCGCCCGTTACGCATTGGGCTTCAACGCCGAAGACACGGCGTCGGCCTATGAGCACGAAGGCCAGAGTATGTTGATCAAGTTAGATCTCGGAATATCCAGAGACAAGCTAGAAACGTTGCTGGAAGAGCTGTTCCTGGCCTTCGACAAGGACGGGTCGGGTGAGTTTGAATACGAAGAATTCAGAAACTTCTTCGTCAAGTTCATGTACACGGAAGAAAGCCGCCAATTATTGAAGAAATACGCCGCGTATCGCTTCCGTGATGTTGCACGGGAAGCTGCAATCATGGAGCGGTTGGACATAGAGCGAGTGCGCAAGGATAGACAGAAGCGCTTGAGGGTTAGGAACAAGGCGGTGAAGGAGATGCAAAAGCAAAAGGATCTTGCAAATAGTCGAGTTGGTGAAGACGGAGTGCGTCGAAGAGTATACGCACATAAACGTGAAGATCAGATATACATACGACGTCCGCGGTCGCCATCGCCGCCCAAGATCAAGCCGTCGTTTGACCCGGAAAGCGACCCACTTGCAGAGCCTCCTCCCTCGCCGGAGAAGGAAGCACACGAGTACGTCGGTATGTCCGAAGAGAGGAAACTTCAAATAGCAGAAGAAAGAGAACTACAGAAAGAACACATGCGCAAGCTAGCAGATCAGCGTAAAGTCGTCTTGCAACGAATATTTGAGGCAAATAAACGGCTGAATGATGAGAACAAGCGGGACGCCAAGAAGGTGGAAGAGGCAGAGCGCAGGCTGCACATGTTAGAAGTGTGTCAAGCACTCAAGAAGAATATAAGAAATGCTTTTACTGTTACCACCAACAAGACTATCAAAGGCATGAGTAACGTGGTCATGAACCTCGCGCAGGTCATCGCATCGCCAGCTCTGCAGATCTCACCAAAGATATTCTCGCTCAAAGAAGGTGATATTGACCTCGATGATATCGATCTGGTGGAAATCCCTGCGGATAAGATGAACCCCGCCACTGTCGGTTACTTCCTTCTTCGAGAACCAAAAGTAGAGAATTACATGGTGCGTGAGAGCACGAAGCGGAATACTAACTACGACCCCAGCATCAAGCACCCAGCCTTCTTCACAGCAGACTACGAGAGGAAGTCGTCTCGACACAGTGACCTGGCCTTGAATGTGGTGCGGCAGATCGAGAAGCAGCGCGCGGAGGGAGTCAAGTACCGTCTCGACAACGGGATTGAGTACTTCGGCAACAAGCTGCCGGTTGACGAGGTGTACGTGCGTCCCCCCAAGGTAACGAAGGTGAAGTTTGAAAATCCGAAACAAATTATTTTAAACGGTCTAATCGGTCGCGCCACAGCGAAGACCATAAGTATAACGGATATGCCGCCCGTGCACGTGCTGGAGAAGAACTCCCCGTTTGTGACCATCAAGTGCGGAGACTACCAGGTTTCCTCGGAAATCAATGCATTTGCTGGTGCCAACTCTGAATGGGGTGATTTAACGTGGACTTTCCGGTTACACACGAAGCACGACCTCGTCATCACCGTCTCCTCTGGCTCCGTGATCCGCAACGAGGTCATCGGCAGCGTGATCATCTCCACCGACGACTTCATGCAGTTGCCCATCACCAAGTACGGCGACTTGCACTTCATGTCGCCCATCAAGAACCTGCGCACCGGCATGACGATGGGCCAGATAAGCATCGACTTCTTCGTTGAGGTGGGAGGAGAGTTCGACTGGTACGCTTTCGCCTTCCATCGAAGGAGAAAAGAGAACATAAAAATCAGGAAAATGAAGAAATTGTTGCTAGCGAAAGCGAATGCGGAGGTCACGGAGATGGTGCAGTTCCCGCTCAAGATAGACATCAACTGCATCTACCTCTACGAGCTCATCAACGCGCACTTGTTAGTCAAAAACTCACCTCAAGTTTTCGTGGATTGTGGTAATTTCAACCAGCAAACGGACGTGAAAGAGGCGAGTGGGGACGTGGCGGAGTGGAAGGACTTGAACTGGTCGTTTGACATGCATTCGGAGCGCTCCAACATCGTCTTCATCGTGTCTTCTGGCTCGGCTACCATCGGTCGCTTCGCTATAAACGGCGAGGCAATCGCTAATTTACCTCGTCGACGCTCAGGGAAAATAGATATCATTGGGACACTCATCGCACCATCAGGTCAAACAGGCAAGATAACGGTGGAGGTGAAGATCTACTGCACACCGGTCGGGGTCAACACCATGGGCAGCTTTGAACTGTCTTCATCGGAGTCAATAGCAACAGGTGTTCGCACGGTTAACTCCTTTCTAGCGAAGACATTTCCTGCGAAGGTGAATATTATCACGGCTGGTGTGTTGGACCTGCCCTCGGTGCACCAGTCCACCCTCGCTGCTCTCGCGGGCACTGCGCAACCCAACTCACCCTATTTCACAGTTAAATGCGGAGCTAGTGAACGCATCAGTCCCGTTATGGTCAAAGCTGGGTCGGAGTGTGACTGGGACGAGCTGGACATCAGCTTCCCAATGAGTGATCGGTTGTCCTTGACAATATCCGTGTACTCGCAGTACCAATCGACATCCATCCTCGCGCTATCCCCGTCCCCTCCGTCCTCACCGAATTCCAGCACTTCTTTACCGTTGTCGCCAGATAAGGACGCCTCCAAGGATGTGTACATAGGCAGCGTGACAATAGACGCGGTGGAGTTCGCAACAATGCACCAAGACAGCAACGGTAACTACGAGCTAGTGAAATTCCTGGTTGATGGCGTCGCTGTGGTTGGCACCCTCAAAATGCTCTTCCGCTTGTCCCAGGAGACCGAAGGCGCGTTGCTGACCTATTTCCCAGAGGAAACCCAGGCATTAGTGATGAAGCAGGAGTCCATCTCCTCGCCTATCACCGGCTACGGCTCCATGTCCTTCACTGTCAACTCTGTCACCGAAGCCACCAAGGAAGCAGCGCCAAACAAGATCTTATACTTACCGATGTCGTCCTTGGGCGAGGCACCCACCTCCATCCCCTTCCGGATGACGATATCATCGATTGTAGCTGTCGACTTGGCGTCGGTGCATATATTGAGCAAGAACTCGCCGCATATCAACGCCGCTTGCGGGACGTGGGCAGCCATAACTCCCACTCTTAAGAACACCAATATAGCCACGTGGAACGCACTTGGTTGGTCTTTCTTTGTTCATGAGAAGACATTCTTGCGGTTAACAGTGTGGTCGAATGACAAGGTAATCGGCGCGATCGCCTTGTCCTGCGACGAGTTACTCGAGACGTCAGTAGACGTGAGCTCTGGTGTCTCGGAGATATTCACGAATATTCTAGAAGGAAACAAGACGCGCGGCAGGTTGCACATCACGTTCATCAAGGAGAAGCTGAACACCGATCCCGTGGAAGACCCAAATTACTATAAAATTGACGAGGTAAATCTGGAGCCACCTCTGCTGGTCACCGTGTACACGCTGGCAGTGATGGACCTGCGCGCGGTGCACCCATTCAGCCGCAATCACCCTTCGTTGAAGGCGACTTGCGGCAAGTGGAAGGACAGCACGAATGCGATAATCAACGGAGGAAGCGACGCGAAGTGGGAGGATGTGATGTGGGGGGTAACCATGGCAAAGGACACGTCCGAGTACAAGGTGGTAGTGATGTCGGACTCGATTGTCATCGGCTACATCATCTGGAAGGCAATCGACTTGACGTCGCAACCTATCGACAAGCACGGCCTCACGCAGGTTGAAGGATACCTAACTGATGGGAAGAACATCAAAACCACCGGTCGAATACGCATGGTTTGCCGGCTGGAGGCCCATCCCGACACGTTTGACAGCGACGAAAGCCAGGAAACAGACGACGACTTCAAGTACGAATACGACCAAGAGCGGTCCATCCTGGGGCTGCCCAAGAGCTACATACCGCGCAAGACACGGATAACCTTCGTAGGCATCCTGGCGTTCAACTTGGAGATCGCGAACAACAGCACGATTGGCTTCCATCGACCGTTTGTCGCGGTGGAATATGAGAAGAAGACGATGAAAACCCGCGCGCAGTTCATAAAAGAGAATAAAGTGAAGTGGACCGACTTCGATCCCGATGAGTGGACCCTGACGGTGAAGCGGCAGATGATTCTGCGCTTCACGGTCGCCTCAAGGACGATGCTAGGCACCACCTCCTTCAATATCAGGGACTTGTACAACTCTCCTCGAGATGACGCAGGCTTGACCATGGTGAAGAGGTCCCTGAATGTTGACGGTTACTACTCCGGTGAGATCAACGTGCAGCTGAAGCTAGAAGAGATAACAGACAACGACGACGACGACGATGAGTTAGACGAGGCACTGTTCTTCTACGACCCTCTTTCCGTCCCGTACAACCCCAAGCTGCGCATTGACATCCCCTACGTCATCCGCGTGGCCCACATCAAGCTCATCGACTTAGTCCCGTTTCACACAATCGGTGCAAACTCACCGGCAGTTGAGATAAAAGTAGGCGATTTCACCAAGCTAACGAGTGTGTGGGAGTCCGTTGGTGCCAACTGCGAGTGGCAGGACGTTGGGTGGTCTTTCCTGGTGCTCAGCGAAGACCACAAGTTCAAGGTAACCGCCGTGTCACGCAAGCGGAAGGGCGGCGTACTTGAGCTATCAGCTCGAGAGATATTGTCGGTGCCCAGAACCGCAGCAGGAGTCACTGTCATCACCGGCTCATTGCTGCAAGGCAAAGTAGCCGTTGGAAAAGTAACTCTTTATTGCAAAGTAGCTAACTATGTCACACCTGAAGAGCAAGAACGTATTCGTTTAGAAGCCGAGGAGTTGCGCAGGCCCCCTCGCCTGATAGCCAAGTTCAGCATCCTCTCCATCCTCGTAGAGGGAATGACGCAGATATACGGACTCTTCAAGAACTCGCCGCGGGTCTTGATCAAGTTCGGTGCGTACGAGAACACCACGGATGTGGTGTGGGGCGCCGGAGAGAACTGCGCGTGGGAAGAGCTGAACTGGATCAATATACCCGTGAAAGAGCGCAGTGAGTGCGTGTTGAAGGTGTACTCCAGCAATGAACTAGTCGGTCAGATTGTGTTGAAGGCGGAGGACATCGTCAGACTAGAGCAGGACGAGTTCGGCTACACCACCATCTTTGGAGACTTGATCGACGGCATCATCTGCAAAGGGAAGATAAGTATCGGAGCGAAAGTGGACTACATAGACACCACTGTCGCGCAGAGTGTGGACGATGCGTCCTCCTTCATCAGTGCGTTCCAAACGGTAAGTACTTTGGGCAACGACAACAGCTTGATTCAAGCGGGCGGTGAAGAGGCAAAGCCTCAAGACAAGGTGAATAGTATGGAGGAAGAGGTGGTGCAACGGACAGATCCTTACCGCACTCGACTCTCCATGGCCACACCCACGCCTGTGATGACCAAGGCTTTCATCATGGATTTGACGCTGACAGAGCTGCGTAACGTGCACTCATTTGGGAAGAGTTCCCCGTTAGTGAAGTTTCAATGCGGTAACTGGAAGTCCTCTACTCAGCAGCAGTCCGGCATCAACGACACCTGCACTTGGAGCAACTTGGCAGTGCCATTCGTCATGAAGAAGATGACTTTCGTGCACATGACCGTCTTCTCCAAGACCGTCTACGTGGGCTCGGTGTCCATCAGCACGCGCGAGATGCTGGAAGTGCCCAAAGACGAGAGAGGCTACGTGACTTTACAGCGCAATGTAGAGAACGACAGCGGCGAGATAGTGGCGAGAATGAAGCTGCAGATGACTATTGAGACGATTATTGGAGACGTTGAGTACGCAGGGCGAGAGGACGACGACGCCATGTCGCAGTCGCAGGCTTCCATGTCCCTGTTCGGTAAAGATAATTCTATTACTACACCGATAAACATCGAGCTTCCCTGCACTGTGTCGGTATTCAAGATCCTGGTCCTCGACCTTCCGCCTCTCCACACCTTCTCGGCTAATTCGCCGTATGTGCACATAGCGTGTGGCGAGTCTAAGAAGAAGACCGCGGTGATGAACCGGGCTGGCGCCAATGCAGAGTGGCCCTCGCTGGACTGGACATTCAACGTATTCAACGATAAGGTTAAGTTCCAGATCGTCGTGCACTCATCGTCGGTCCTCGCTGGCTCCATGACTCTCACTATACCTGAGCTCACCAGCATACCCCCTAACAGAGACGGCGCCACGGTGATCGAGGGATTGATCAAGAAGGACAACTCCATCCGCGGGAGAATACAAGTTTACACCACCATCAGACCATACAGAAGCAACGAGGTGAAAGAGCGAGCTCAACTGTACGACGCTCCTCCGCTCAAGACACCGCGTCTGATCGGCATGTTGCAGATATCCCTGCTAGTCGTCGCGGAGTTTTCCTTGCTAACACCCTCGCTCAACCTGAAGGTAACACTGGACACTTGGTCCGGCAAGACGAGTGATAGCCTGTTGAAGAGCGGGATAGGCGCGTTCGGTAACCTAGAATGGGACGCATTTCCCGTGCGAGAGAGGACGACGCTGACAGTGAAGGCGTTTTACGTGGATGGGTTGCAAGGGGTCTTCACCATCTCAGCGGAGGACCTCTTCTCCATTCCGCGGGAACGTGACGGTACATTCGCTGTTCACGGGCCTTTCCTAGGCATTGATGGGCTGTGTAAGGGCAAGGTAAGCATCTCTTGCAAGGCAGATTTCCAGCACGAAAGTAACGACTTGAATGCGGGCTCTTCGATGCTTAAAGACAACCCCTCGAGCTCCCTGTTCTCTGACAATCAGCTGCAAGAAGCACCTCAAGCAAGCAGCGGAAGCAACGACTTGCTGCTGTCCAACGGACTGCGGGTCCCTCCCTCCACTTTTCTCATACTACAAGAGATTCACACAGCAGAGCTGCGCTCGGTGCACTCTAACAGCTTCAACTCGCCGTTGGTTCGAGTGGAGTGTGGCGCGACCAGGCTGACTACCAAGGCGATACCGTACGGCGGAGACGCAGGAATCTGGTCGGATTTATCTTGGTCGTTTGCCATGCGGGCGAGAGGCTACATCAAAGTGTCGGTTATGTCGGGATCCGCATTGATCGGCACCGTCACTGTAAGCACGCGTGAACTATGGGAGGCTCCCAAAGTGAGTGATAACGCAGACTGGAGTGTGTTAGTGCGTAAGCTAGTTCGCCGGCACCAGAAGCCGACTCCCACTGCCCAGACATCCCTGGTGGAGAGCGAGGATGACTTGCTCAAGAAAGAAAGCTTGCTGAGCGACGACCAGGAGCCGTGCGGTATAGTGCAACTTGTCTTCATGCTGCAACATGGCCAAGTAGGCGACGCCGAGCCCGATGCCAGCTTTGTGCAAGGATCGGCAAGCTTGCTGTCGCCTGAGAACGAGAGCGCGGAGTGGATTCAGATGCCGTCTCTGGACACCAACGACCTCGGCAGCCCCGTGATGCAGCTAGACACCGTGTCGCTGCTCACCAAAGGCACCTTCGAGTACAAAGATGTAAGTGATGCGGAGTCCAACCACGATGACGACAATCGCAGCGAGACCTCCGAGTACAGCACTAGCAGCAGCGCAAGTTATGCGAGTGGTAGTAGCTACTACAGCGCGTCTAGTCGCCCCAAGACCTCGCGCACAAGAGATGACAGCGACGCAGAGAGCAGGAGGTCGTCGGCGGGTTCGGTCCCATCGTTGGGCTCATTGCAATCATCCAAGTCCAACGCATCTTGGCTGTCAGGCTCGGAGTATAGCAAGTCGGAAGTGTCAACGGCTAGGTCGGAGTTGTCAACGGCTAGATCGGACTACTCAGATATGTCTAATAACTCGGCGGATAGTGCAAGCACCAGTTCTAGTAGACGTTCAAGTAAGGAGAGTCTGTATAGTGACGACGAGTCTGCCAATGACGAGGA
>JACCDO011645711.1_pt1 | contig 27383 bp, 18 predicted proteins | sample 7446101 | NCBI WGS metagenome assembly JACCDO01 (sample SAMN15323440, study PRJNA562643) | freshwater metagenome | isolation source: river surface water | place: USA:Blue River Watershed | collected 2017-08-16 | reverse complement strand
TGAAGTTGACTCAGATGTACTTGCTATAACTGGACTAAGAATGCCCAGTGGAGTGGGGGCGTCAAACCCAAGCAGATATTCCTTCCAGTAATTTTTTGCTGTTTCAATGTCCTGTAATGAAAGCCACTGAATATAGTTTCTGTAAGGCTGAGGTTGGGGTAGTTCATTTTCAGACTTATTGCAATAAAAATGAAGTACTTCCCTCAATAGAATTGGTAGACACCAGCCATCTGTAAGAACATGATGATGGCTCCACAAAAACTTCCACTGACGATTATTTTTTACCAAATAAAACCGCATGAGAGCAGGTTCATCAAGTCGATAATCAAGGTGTCGATCTTGATTGACTAAATCACTCCATGATGCATGCTCTGAGTCAGGGTTGCTCTTTGACCAATCTAAAATTTGCCATTCCACAGAAGGGTCTTGGAGAACAATTTGATATTCATGTGATTGCGTATCAGTGAATATGGCTGATCTCAGACTGGGGTGCCGATTTAATACTTTTTGCCATGCATTTTGAAAGAGTTCCGGATTAAAGTCCCCCACCATATCGCAACTCATTTGAATTATGTATGCGCCAGATGCGGTTGTGTAACGACTATGGAAAACCATACCCTCTTGCATTGGGGAAAGTGGGTAGATATCTTCGATATTCAAGGCATAGCTGTTAAATAGCTTTTGATAGTCTTCGTCAATTAATTTTGCTAGAGGGAAGTCATTATGTGAGTAGGCGCCATATTGCCCACTCTTACAGTGCTCAATGATCTCGGTAAGTTCCTTCAAATAGAGGTTGCAGAAGGATTGAATGGTTTCGGGTCTATAGAGATTGTTGCTATAGCTAACATTGAGAACGAATTGCCCTCCGCTAATGCGAGAATTAATATCAATTAAAGCTTGTCTTTGTCCGCGCTTGCCGATATCTGAGCCAGAATATCCTGATGATTCTGTTAAGAGATAAATACCTTGAGAGGTTTGATCAAATTGTCCTAGGTAGTTAAAACTAACGGGTGAAAAATTAGCGGGCGTACCAAAATCTTCAGATATATGAGCTTGATTTAGGTAGCGCAAAATCCCATAAGTGATTCCATTTTTTGGAATTTCACGGAGATGGCCTTTGATTCTTAGGATACGGCTCCCAATATCCTCGTTTTCCAGATAACTTAAGCGAACAGGAAAGGAAGATGTAAACCAGCCTACTGTTCTTGATACATCAATATGCTCAAATAGCTCTTCTCGACCATGGCCCTCTAGCGTAATTACAAATTCATTAATACTGGTTTGCTTGCCAAGGGAGGATGCTAGCGCTGCTAATAGAACATCGTTAATTTGGGTTCGATATGCTTTTGGTACTTCATGCAGTAGGGCTTCCGTTAATGCTTTTTCAAGCCTGATTTCATAGTGGCAAGACGAGGCCAGGGTATTTGAGTGGATGTCGTAAGTAAAATCTGTAGGGAATTGAGCATTCTCTTTAGAGACTCTTTGCGACTCCCAAAAGAGTTCATCCTTCGCGGCATCATTGCTGCCGGCAAATTCCACTAGCGCGTCTGTCCACTGTCCAAATGAAGAAGTTTTTGGGGGTAAAAACAGACTTTCGTCTTGATTTATTTGGATCAGAAGGGTCTCGAGATCATTTAATAAGATACGCCATGAAATGCCATCCACTACAAGGTGATGAATCACGATGAAGAGGCGATTATTTTGATCTTCTTCTGTTTTAATGAGAGCCGCACGAATTAATGACCCCGAGCTAATATTCAGAGATGATTGAAGTTGGTCTATGAATAAACGGATTCCTTCATTTTTTTCTGGCTCTATTAATTGACTAACGTCTAACACTTGTACACCATCAAAACGAGAGTCAAAAAGAATGTGTGCAGTTGAAGAAGAGGGAGAAAGTTCGTTAAATTCGAATGTGGATCTCAGGAGATCATGATGCTCTATCAGGAATTCAAATGATTTCTGCAATGTTTCCTGTGAAATGGATTTATCAATTTCTATATTGACAGATTGATTAAAGTGATCCGTTTCAGTCTGGAAGTGATTGAAAAACCAATGCTGAATAGGGCTTAATGCGTACGCCCCGCTTAATTTTTCTTGCGGAGCCAAAATTGCATGCTTACTTTGGGCAACGCTTGCTAACTGAGCAATTGTTTGCTGTTGGAACAATTGCTTTACTGTAATAAAGATTCCCTGTTGATTTAATCGACTGACTATTTGAATGCTTAGAATGGAGTCGCCGCCTAAATTGAAGAAATTATCGTTGATCCCAACTCTATCTTGGCCAAGTACCTCTTCCCAAATATGGCAAAGCGCTTTTTCAATTTCATTTCTGGGGGCTTGATAAAGTTCTGATGCGCTCTCAAAAACAGGGGTAGGGAGTGATTTATGGTCAATCTTGCCGTTAGCGGTAAAGGGGATGGCAGAAAGAAAATGCATGCCTGCAGGCAACATGTAATCTGGTAATTCATGCTGCAAAAGCTGAATAATTGCTTGCTTGTCTAAGTCAATGTTTTCTTGCAATACGACATACGCATATATTTTCGCAAGTCGATCGGTACCCGTTACGATCACGCATATATCTTTAATGCCGGAAATTTTTAAGAAAGCGTTTTCAATTTCAGCAAGCTCAATTCGAAAGCCGCGCACTTTAACCTGACTATCTTCGCGCCCAACAAAAATAATATTGCCAGCCTTATCGTAGCGTGCATGATCACCGGATCGATATAGTCGACCCCCTGGTTCTTGACTAAATTGACTTGGAATGAATTTTTCTGCTGTCAGTGCGGGTTGGTTAATGTAACCGCGGGTAACTTGAGTCCCACCGATGTACATTTCACCCCCAATGCGAGGCAAGGCCAATTTTTGGGTTGGGTCAAGCAAGTAAATGGACCCATTGCAGGTCGGCTTACCAATCGGCACGCGTGAAGCAACTGAATCAACCGGAACTGTGTAAGCAGTACACATAATGGTTGTTTCGGTGGGGCCATATTCATTAGTCAGCTTAGTATTGCTTAGCTTATGGTAGTGCTCCGTCACAAGATCAGGGTGAAGACTCTCGCCGCCTAATATGACATGCTCAACCGAGGAAAAATTTTGAGAACTCGCAAGCGTTAATACGGACCTATAGAGGAGGGGAAGTAATACAAGGTGAGAAATCTGAGTTTCAGCAATTCGATCAATCAGTGCTTTCGGATCACCCGCCAAATTATGAGGCGCTAAAAAAAGCGTCCCTCCTTGAGTTAATGTCCAAAATATATTTCCAGTGGCTATATCAAAACCATATGGCTGTAATAGCAGTAGCCCAGATACTTTTTCGGAGTAAAAAGTCATCCGTGAGTTTAGATAAGCAGCAAGATTTAATCTTGTAACGGCAACACCTTTAGGATTTCCGGTCGAGCCAGATGTATAAATTACGTATGCTTTTGAATCCGGCGGAATGGTGGCGCTAGGATTTAAGGATGAGTAATCATCTAGCGCAATATTTTCAATTGCAAACGACTGCCAAGAACCGCTGAAAGTAGGTGGATTTGCATTTGAGTAAAGAACTAATTTTGCATCAGCTTCCTTGAGCATAAATAATGCCCTATCATTTGGCGTGCCTGGCAATATGGGTAGGTATGTGCCTCCCGCTTTTAATATTGCTAGCATACTGATGACCATCTCTACTGTAGGTTCAAAATATAAACCCACTACTATTTCAGGGCCGACACCCCTCTCTTTTAAAGCATATGCCAATTTATTTGCATATACATTCAGCTCGCTGTAAGAGAGACTTTGATTGAGTGCAGATATGGCGATTGCATCTGGTCTTGTGTCGGCCTGTATTTCGATCAGCTTTTCGGTAAATAGGAATTCATTGCTATGATTCTTAGGATTGAGATCCAATAAAATTTCTTGTTGCTCACGAGTGTCCAGTAATTGAGTTTGCAGAATTGGAGCGTAGGGATCCTCAACCATTGCTTGCAACATGCGAATAAAGTGATTTGAGAACTTTTCTATTGTTGCTTCTTCAAATAGGTCACTGTTGTATTCAAAAGTAGCATGAAGTGCCCCGCTAATTTCTTCAATAGAGAGGGTTAAATCAAATTTTGCAGTGGTTACTTCCGCATTTAATGGAAGCATTTGTATGCCTGAGCTCTTTATTGCCTCGTCTGATGCATTCATCAATACAAACATCGTTTGAAATATCGGGGCGTGACTCAAGCTACGTTCTGGTTGTATTGCCTCTACGATAGATTCAAAGGGTATATCTTGATTAGCGAATCCATCAAGCATGGTCTTCTTAACCATGCTTAACAATGCAATGGTCGGTATTTGAGAATCAAGGGTAAATCGTATAGGTAGGGTGTTTACAAAAAAGCCTATTAAATTCGTTAATTCAGAGCGATTGCGATGTGTAACTGGAGTTCCAATCACTAGATCGTTAGAGTTTGAATATTTGGCAAGTAGGGCGGCATAGCAAGCAAACAAGCCCATGAAATGAGTGGTTTCAGTGGCTAAATTTAATGTCTTAAGCCGACTATTCAATTCGGCATCCACTAAAAACTCAAATGTTTTTCCGCGATGACTCTGGAGTGCTGGCCGAGGATTATCAAAGGGTAGATTTAAGACTGCAGGGGCGCTATCTAGTTGATGCTTCCAATAATGAACTTGGGAGGATAGAACATCCTCGGTAAGCCAGCGTTTTTGCCATTGCGAATAATCTGCATATTGCACTGGCAACTCTGGAAGTTTTGCTGATTCCCCTCGTAATCCAGACTCATATAAGGCTATCAACTCTTGCTGAAAGATGATCATTGACCATTCATCCGAGGCAATATGATGAAAAGTGATGCTCAGAGCATGATGATTTTCCCCAATTCTTAATAATGAAGCGCGAATTGGCAGATCTTGACTTAGTCGAAACGGAATTGAATTCTCTTTTTGGAGCCAATTTTGCACTTCTTGTGCGCTCGGTGAGGGTTCGCTCAAGTGGTGACGCTTCAGTAAATGCGATGGCGTATCAACGATGACAGCAGAGGCGAGACCCTCTGTTTCGGTATAGATAGTTCTGAGAACCTCATGGCGCTGAATAACTTGCAATAGGGCGGATTCTAATAAATCGGCATTGAGGGAGCCCAAGATTTCTACTGCAATGGAGATGTGGTAATTGGCGCTAGGCCCCTCTAATTGATCCAGGAACCATAAGCGTTGTTGCGAGAATGAAAGCGGAGACATTCTCCTCTGTTCGAAAGAGTGGGCAATAATTGGTGGGCTTAACTTTCGAATGCTATCGCTGCCAGAGTGAATAAAGGCAGCGAGTAATGCGATCGTGGGGTGGTCAAAAATTGCTTGTATGGAGATTTCAATTGAAAAATGGTCGCGTATTTGCGTAGTAACCTGGACTGCTAGTAACGAATGTCCGCCAAGATTAAAAAAGTTATCATTTATGCCGAATTGCTTAACATTTAATAAAGATGACCAGATTTCGTATAAATCCTGTTCGCTTTGAGTTCTTGGCGCTATGTATTGTTCGCTAATCGTTGCCCCTGTCATTTTTGGCAATGCTTTGCGATCAATTTTTCCGTTTGGCGTTAAGGGAAGCTTATCCAAATACTGGATGTTTGAAGGCGCCATGTATGCGGGTAGCTGAGCATGAATTGCCTCATAAAGCTCTGCAATTAATGCTCTTAGCTTAGATGCGCCAACAGGGTTGTTTGCGAATTCATCTATTGAGTGATTTCTTGATAATTGATCCGTGTTAAAGAGGTAATCTTCAACACCGATCAATGATGAATTGGCGCTATTTTTGAAGAACAATGCGTCTATCCATTTTGCAGGATTAGAGCTTGACCAAACAATGCATACCGAGAGGTCTAGTGACTTTGCTACTTCGTGTAAATCGGATGGATCGAAAGTGCATCCATCATGCGTAGGTAAAAGAGCGATCGCTTGGCCTAATGTTAGGTCTGGTTTCTCTATCATTCCAAGCAGGTTGGAGTCATCCACTAAGCGTGCGTTGGTGATGTTTTTAATTAATAGCGGCTCAGTTTGTGTTGATAGGAGCTGACTTAGCTCTTCAACTGTTTTTGGGCTTTTTTCTCTGTTTGAGTAAATCGTCTTGCAAGAGACGGGGTTATTTTTTTGAGGCTGTGTTCTATCGATATGTATGACTAAGTCATATCGAAATTTGTTCATTTCATTGGGGTTTACATCTTTTTTAAGATTAAAAGTTAAACCTTGAATTTCAGTAAACCGCGCTTTTAATAGGACAAAGAATTGCGGGTCAAGCAGAAGTTCTTCTTCTGCATGAATTCGACTTGCTAGCTTTTGGCTAAGGGTTGATATGTTTGCTTTTGCACCTGCTTGAAAAGCCATCGTTGAGAATGTTTGTAACTCAAGCATGCATTTTGCTCTGATATCGCCAACGAATATTTGCCCTCCATTTGCAACGACTTTAATGGCACACGCCAAGACTTCAATTAAATAGTCAATATTTGGAAAATATTGGCTTACGGAGTTGATGATGACTGTATCTACCGCCTCTATCTCATCTGCTTGGATTTGATTTGCTTTTTTGCAAATCAATTGAGTGTTTAAGAGGCCTTGATTTTGAATACGTTTTTGCAAACGATCCAAAATAGATTTAGAAAAATCTAAACCTGTATAGCTGCGTACATGTGGTGCAATCGGAAGCAAAAGCAGACCAGATCCGCAGCCAATTTCTAAAACATTTACAGGCTTTAATGCAAGAATATTTTGGGTAGTCTCATTAATCCAGGCTTCCATCTCAAGTTTTGGAATGGGTTTGCCTGTATAGCTACTAATCCACCCATCTAAATCAAGATCAACTTGGGTAGCAGATGAATCAATTTCATAGGTTTTATCCCAAACAGTCTGCCATTTGTTCAAAATCTCAGAATCTTGAGCGGGATTTGCTAATAAGCTTTCCCATCCCTCATTGGGCTCAATAAAAGCATTTAATGTAGCAGAGCCGTTTGCAGATTCTTGACAAACTGCCACTGCATTTCTAATGGCTGGATGTTGTGTAAGTACAGATTCAATTTCACCCAATTCAATCCTAAATCCACGAATCTTTACCTGAAAATCAGCGCGTCCTATGTATTCAATTTCTCCGTCACTATTGAAGCGAGCCACATCTCCTGTTTCATAAATTCTTTCGCCAGGTTTGGTGGAGAACGCGGCTGGAATAAATCGTTCTGCTGTTAATGCTGGTTGATTTAGATAGCCCCGACTTAAGCCAGCTCCCCCGATATATAAGTTTCCTGTCACGCCAATAGGCGTAACTTCATTATTGGGATCAGTAATAAAAATTTGTGTATTCGCTATCGGTGTACCAATAGTTGGATTTGAGTAGCTGCGACTCGAAGTTTGTTTGATTAGATTGCGTGTTGACCATACTGTAGTTTCTGTAGGCCCGTATACATTCCAAAGTTGCGCATTGGCTTGCAAAAGTTTGGACGTTAAATCTGCATTTAAGGCCTCGCCACCACACAGCAATTTTTCTAATGGGAGCGATTTGGCTTCAACCGCTGATAACAATAGTCGCCATGTGGCTGGGGTAGCCTGCATCACATTGGCTTGGCTTGATAAGAGAAGATTTGACAGCTCAAATCCATCGCTGGCAGCCTCCTTTGAGGCCAAAATGATTCTTGCGCCAGAAATCAAAGGAAGGTAGAGCTCGAGTGCGGCGATATCAAAAGAAATGGTTGTTATAGCCAGCAACGAATCTTTTTCTGTAAGGCCTGGCGCCTCAAGCATGGTTTGTAAGAAATTCTCAAGAGCACGGTGCGATATTTGCACCCCTTTTGGCTTGCCGGTGGAGCCCGAAGTAAAGATGACGTAAGCAAGCTTATCCATCTGTTGCTCGGGGGGTGAAATTAAATATTTGGCAGCGGACAATAACTCAATTTTGTGCCATTCCGCATCAAGATAAATTAAATTGTTTTCATCCACTCCCAAAAGAGGAGCCGTAGACTTCTGCGCCAAAATCAATTGAATTTGTGCGCTCGAAATCATCTCCTGGATGCGGTTTGAGGGATATGCGGGATCAATTGGAACGTAAGCGCCGCCTGCTTTAAGAATTCCAAGAATGCCAATAATCAGGTCTATGGAGCGCTCTAAACATAAGCCAACCAAGGAGTCGGTGCCGATACCATTTTTATTGAGGTGAGCCGCTAATTTTGCGGCACGTTGATTCAGTTCGCCATAAGAAATCTGTTGATCCTCAAACCAAATAGCAATTCGATCCGGATTAATGCTGGCCTGCTTCTCAAATAAAGTGCAAATTGTCTCGGTTTGGGGGTATGAGCGCTCTGTTTTATTAAATTCTCGAAGAATTTGTTCCCGCTCAGAATGGTTAAGAAGAGGAACTTCGGCAATAGATTGCTCTGGATTGCTAATAAATCCTAGCAACATATTTTGGAGGCGCTCTACAAGCCGGTAGATGGTCTGACTTGAAAATAAATCAGTGTTGAATTCAAGCTCGCCCAATAATTTGGATTCTTGCTCTTCAAACTTAAGAGTTAAATCAAACATAGAAGTTTCTGGCGCTAATGGCATTGCACTTAAACTTAGGTCGCCAATCTTTAAACCACTACGTTCCTCATTTTGATTTTGCAAAATGAGCATTACTTGAAATAAAGGGGAGAAGCTGGGATTTCTTTCGGGTCTAATTGCTTCAACTAAACGCTCAAAAGGCAAATCTTGATGCTGATAGTCCCGCAGAAAATTTTCTCGTGCTTGATGAATGGCTTCTATACAAGTGACATGCGGATTAAGATCCATTCGAAAAGCAAGGGTGTTAACAAAAAACCCAATTAGATCTTCTACTTCTTTAGTATTTCGATTTGCAATTGGCGAGCCAACAACGATGATTTCTTGGTTTGTATGGCGATATAGTAGAGCGCTAAAAATAGCCTGAAGAACCATGAATAATGAGGCTCCCAGGGATTTACCGAGCGCCTTCAGAGATTGCAATTTTTCTTGATCAATTTCGAAATAAATTGTTTTACCGCTGTATGTTTGTTTAGCTGGTCGCGAATAATCAAGTGGTAACTCAAGTAATGCAGGAATGCCGTGCAGTCTCTCTTTCCAGTAATCAATTTGTTTTTCTAGATAGGGCCCATCAAGTGCAGTACGTTGCCATTGCGCAAAATCGGCATACTGAATAGGTAGATCTTCTAAAGGTGATTCTTGGTTGTTGGAGAATGACTCATATAGAGTGCAAATTTCTCGAAGCATTACATTGCCATTAGACCAACCATCAGAAATAATGTGATGGATAACTAGTAAAACTATGTGGCGATGTTCATTAAAGCGAACCAGTTTTACCCGAAAAAGTTTTTCATTCTCAAGATTAAAGGTGGTCTGCGAAAATTCCCGTGCTATTTTTTCGTATTCCGATTTTTGGAGATCTTCGTTTAAATTTTCAAGATTAATATTCGGAATTTCAATATTGAACTTATTGCGGATGATCTGAAATGGTTCGCCATCAATGTTGATGAAGTTTGTTCTGAGAGATTCGTGTCGATTGCAAAGTTCCGTAAATACTTTTTCAAGTGCCCTAATGTTGAGGGGGCCAATCAGCTCAATGGCTGACGGCATGTTGTAGGTTGCGCTGGGTCCTTCGAGTTGATCTAAGAACCAAAGACGCTGCTGTGCAAACGAAAGGGCCGATGGTTTTTGGGGGTCAAGTCTTTTGGGGATCTTTTGGCCTTGACCGGCTGTGTTTAATCCTACCTTGGCGGCTTTTAATTTCTCTATAAGCGCCTGTTTGGCGGGCGAGAGCGAATCGGTTCGCCCTTCCAAATTGTTATTCATGATGCTGTAGGCGTGAGTAATGCTTAAAATACTAATTTACACTATCTGTGTAATATTAAAGTTTCATAATTCATTAAATTATCAATTCCTTAATTCATTCCTACAGGAAGCTTTTATGGTCGACACTTCAGTTTTTCATGGGCAAATGCTTGATTTAGATACTCATTTATGTCCAGGTCGCAACAATTATGAAATTGCTGCTGGAGAGGTGGGAAAGTTCTTCTCTGAAATGACAAATCAGATGATCGAAAAAGCAAGCAAGGAAGAGGCAGCAAAAATTGCTCAAATGACTGGCGACGAATCTACAGTCTTTAATGAAAAAACGGTTTGGCACCTAAAAGGTGCATCAGCACCAGGATCTTTTACTAATTCTGGGCGATTGAAGGTTTTTGATCAAATGGGGGTAAGTAGAGGGTTCATATTCTCAGATCCAGGCGTCCAAATTGCGATTTCGTCAAATGATCCCCGTGCGCTGCCAACTATGCACCATTGGAATGATTTTATTTTGGATTTTGGAAGCGCCAATCCAGACCGGTTAAGGGTTGCAGCCATTCTCAATACTTTTAAGCGTGATATTGCCATAGCGGAAGCCAAGCGTGTTCTCAAGATGGGTGGGAGAAGTTTTGTCATTTCAAGCGCTGTGGCGCCTGATGAGCAATCTCCAGCTGCGCCTGATATGGATGCTTTCTGGGGCTTGATGGAGGAGTCGAACTCCACTGTCATTGTGCATGCTGGAGAAATGGGATTTTTGGCCAGTCCTAATTGGGCAAAAAATGTTGACCATTTAGGGTTTCAGCCTGATGACATCGCATCCGAAGGGGAGCAGATCAATACCTACTCCCTAGCTTCAATACACTTTCCAGTTGTCAATCTATTGACCACCATGATTTTGGGAGGGGTTTTTGAGCGTTTCCCTAAATTGCGTTTCGCTGCAATAGAGCTTGGGGCCCATTGGTTAGGGCCTCTGGCGACATATTTAGACCAAATTGCGGAAATCTATGAGGACCGTCTCCGGGGCGTCCTAACCCTTAAGCCATCCGAGTACATTCGTCGCAATATACGGGTGACCCCATATCGTTTTGAGCCTCTAGACAAGATTATTCAAAATTTTGGCCTTGAGGAGTGTTATTGCTATAGCAGCGATTTCCCGCACCCTGAGGGCGGAACCCAGCCAATACAAGAGTTTTCCGATTGGATCAAGCCTTTGGGACAAGCGCAAGCTAAGAATTTCTTTGTCTCAAATGCTGCTTGGGTGCTTCCCCCGTTGCACTAAGTTGTATGGGGTTTTTTATGCTTCAACAAAGCGTCGACTGTTTCACTTTTGACATAAAAGAACAGTAGGATGTGGAGAAATAAGGCCCAGATTGTAGTGTAGCCAGCAATTCGATTGAGGGCACCCAGAAATCCGCCGTACAGATCATTGCCTGAAAGATAGTCGAGCCCAGGAATTTCGCAAATAAAGGCAATTATTTGGGAGAATAGAAAAAAGTGCTTGAAATAAGCAATTTTGGTAACTTGAAGCAATAAAAGAGGTATGGCCTGTAAGAGGTAGATAATGAATAGAAATGCAATTTCAGGGGTTGCCAGGGTAAATGTGTCTGAGGAGCTAGCACCAGTTGAGCCAAGATAGCGACCAAACAGTACGGCTAAAAGGGTAAAGAACAGTATCTTTTGAATGCCTGCCGCTTTGTTTTTGGTCAGTGTATTGAGGGGGGTGGCTAACATAAAGTGAAATCAACAAACCTGGTTCGAAAATTGATAGGCAACATACCATTACTCGTAGACAGCGATATCATTATATTAGCGTTAATAATCTAAATCCGCGCATCTCATTAATCTTTAAATTTTAATATTTCATCATGATCAATACCGCACCATATTTCGGCAGAATGAATGACTTGGACACTCACATTACGCCAACCCCTGATGTTTACGAGATGGTAGCTGGCGCAGAAGCAGGTAAGTTTTATGCCGACATGTGTCGAAAAACGATCGAAGCTACGCCAAGCGAAAAAAAGGATACCTTGGTAGAGCTGATGGGTCATGAGGCCAAGGTATTGAACAATGATACCGTTTGGAATATGAAGGGGTCTGGCGCTGCAGGTTCCTACAGTTCACAGGGTCGATTAGAGGTCCTTGATTACATGGGCGTAAACAAAGCGTTTATTTTTGCCGACCCTGCTTTGATGATGGGGGCTTTCTCTGATTCTGATTTAGGGCTTTCAGCAATGACAGGCTGGAATAACTATGCCATTCAGTTTAAAAAGACAAGCCCGCAAAGATTGATCCCTGTGGGAATGTTGAATACTCATAACATCAGCGTTGCCCTCACAGAGGCCAAGCGATTGCTCAAAGAGGGAATCAGAGCCTTTGTCATTCCTAGTTCTATTCCTCCTGGGGGCGGCTCCCCAGCGCATCCAAATTTTGACCCTCTGTGGGCTTTATTTGAAGAGGCAAATGCTACTGTCATTCTGCATGCCGGTGGCGAGCAAGGTTTTATTGCTAGCGATGCATGGTCCAAGGATGTTGAACATTTGGGATTTGAAACATCCTTTCGTCATCATGGTGAGCCAGGAAACACTTATATGATGGCGACATTTATATTTTCACCACAAAATTTTTTATCAACGATTGTTTTGGGTGGAGTATTTGAGCGCTTCCCGCGTCTAAGATTTGCAGTAATTGAGTTAGGCTCTGTTTGGTTTGCGCCTTTAGCCCAACATTTGGATCATGTGGCAATGATTTTCAAGCACCGTTTAAAGGGAGTGCTTAGCATGAAGCCATCGGATTACCTGCGCAGGAATGTCAGAATTACCCCTTATCGTTTTGAGCCTGTTGGCCAACTCATTGAAATGTACGGTTTTAATGATTGCTACTGTTATAGCAGCGATTTCCCCCATCCTGAGGGTGGAACTAGTCCAATCCAAGACTTTGCAAAACATATTGAAACCCTGGGTCAAGCAAATGCCGAGAAGTTTTACGTTACCAATGCTCATTGGGTCATGCCTGAGGCAGCCTAATTTTTTATTTTAGAAATGCAAAGCGATGCTTAAAGAAGCCATAGCCGAAAACGTACCTCTAAACTTATATCCTGAGAAGGTTCCAAGCGTCAGGCTAAAGGAGCTATTGGATAACAACATTGATATATATACCCATTGCTCCAAAAGAAAAAAGCCCCTAATGATTACTGATGTCTACGAGGTTTTTCCCGAGCTGGCACAGTGGAGTCCTGAGTTTCTGCGCCAAAGAGTCGGCGATAAGATTATTGATGTCAATACCTCGAAGACGGATGTGTTTCAAGAGTACCATGAGCCCATACAGATGACTCTGGATGAGTATTCAAGGGAAATCAATTTAGAGAAAACAACTTCAGGCCGACGCTTATATATGGGCGCTCAGGGTATTAACCAATCTTTTCCTGAATTGAAATCAGACATTTACTTTGACAGTCTTTTGCCCAGCGAAAAATTGGGTTTAAAGTATTTGTGGTACGGTCCTGGCGGCAATACAACTGGCTTGCATTACGACACCATGGATAACTTTTTTGTCCAGTTATATGGACAAAAACGCTGGATCATGAGTGAGCCAGATAGCTTTCTTAACTTATATCCACGCTCATCGTTTTCCCATTACCCAAGAGTGACCGACTTTAATCCTTTGAGGCCTGATTTCGAGCGGTTTCCGAAGGCGCGTAAAGTGCAGTTTTACGACATTACCGTTAATCCCGGAAATGTTTTATTTGCACCCCCATATTGGTGGCACCAAGTAACAAGCTACAGCACAATTATCTCTGTCAATATTTGGTGTGCAACCACAAAATTAAAGGCGGAGTGGGGCGCTCTGCAGTTATTGCCGACTTACATTAAAGGTATATTGGGCCATAGCATTTTCCCAAAACAGTATTAATCAGCCTTTTATAAGTTCCCATCTGGCTGTAACGGGCAAGATGGGATTTTTAACGATTAATTAAGGCTAGTGCGTATCACTCCGACAGCCTTGCCTTCGAGGGCAAAGCTCTCTTGTCTAGAGTCCACCAGAATATTTTTGAAGTCTGGATTCTCCGCATGTAATTCAATGGATGTGCCTTGCGGGGTAGTAATTCTGAACCAACGCTTGACTGTTACTTCATCCTCTAGGCGCGCTACAACAATATCTCCGTTGCGCACTTCAGTTGTTTTTCTTACTGCTAAATAATCGCCATCCAATATGCCTGCATCACGCATGCTCATGCCTTTTACTTTGAGGAGGAAGTCAGCGCCTTTGCTAAAGAGGCTAGGATCAACCGGCACTTGTTTTTCAATATGTTCAATGGCGGTGATTGGGGTTCCAGCGGCTACTCGTCCAATGAGAGGTAGTGTCAGCTGCTGCAATGCTCCTGAGGGCAATGACAATTGTCGAAATTGATTGAGATTTTGAGTCTGATTAAAGCGCTGCGCAATTCGAATGCCTCGAGACGTTCCCGGTGTCAGCTCTAAGTACCCCTTTTTTGCTAAAGCGCGCAAGTGTTCTTCAGCTGCATTAGCAGATGCAAATCCTAGCGTTGCAGCAATCTCAGCGCGCGTTGGGGGTAGACCGCTCTCCTCGATCTCTCTTGTAATGAGATCTAAAATCTCTTTCTGCCTAACGGTGAGTTTAGGAAGGGGAGGTAATTCCTCATGAAAACTAGCTGTATTTATGTCCATACTGGTATTGTATACAGCACTTTTTCAATATTCAAGCCTTATTAGAGCGATAATGCATTATGTTTTCTACAGAAATTGACGGCCAAGCTACCCCCCATATTCTTGTTTTGGGTGTTGGCGGAACGATTGCTGGTTTAGCACCTGATCCAGTTAATGCGGTTTCATATACCGCGGGGCAGATTGAAGTTAGCCAGCTTTTAGAGCAAATCCAAGGGGATATCTCGATTTTGCCGAGAATTGTTTCCCGACAAATTGCTAATATTGACTGTAAAGACCTGAGCGAGGAACTCCTGGCTCAAGTTGGTTTGACGGTACAGGAGGCTTTGCAAGAAACCGCGACCCTTGGAGTAGTTATTACCCATGGCACGGACACAATCGAGGAAACGGGATTTTTCTTGGGCGCTACTTGTGGAAAAATTGCTGAAAAATTAGGCAAAAAGGTAGTATTGACCGGTGCAATGTTGCCATCAAATGCCAAGGGCGCTGATGGCCCGGAGAATTTAGTTAGCGCCCTGCGGTGGGCCGCAACAAACCAAAAGAGCTGTCCAGGCGGTATTTATGCGGTATTTGGAGGGAAGGTTTGCATGGCTAGAGACCTCGCTAAACGCCATACCTCCTCACTCAACGCTCCTTTAGTCGACTCTCCCACGAGCTCTGTGGATTTAATCGATCCATCTTGGCTATCCAGGCTTAAATCAGTCCAGAAATCTCTCAAAGAAGATATGCCTATTCCCCGCGGTAATTGGCCCTGGGTCGAAATAGTGGTGAGTCACGCAGGATCAAGGCCGCAACTCATAAAAGCCCTTATTCATGAGGGCGTAAAGGGCTTAGTTTTGGCTGGCACAGGGATGGGCGGGGTGCATCTGTCGTGGGTGGACTCTCTAAGGAGTGCTAATAAATTGGGCATCGCGCTTGTAAGAGCATCCAGAACTGGCGCTGGCTCGGTAATCAACTTTAATGATGGACTTTCATGCCAATTGGCAGACTCTCTATCGGCCCCAAAGGCCAGAATAGCCCTTCAGTTGGCTTTAAATGCGGCAAATAAGGAATCAGATAAGTCTAAATCCCTGACTTGGCAGGATTTTTTTGCTAGAATAGTGGGCTTACCTGAATATCGGTAAGAAACTAAAAAGTGTTGTGAGCAGTACTTACAATTTGTTACTACCTTGTCACACTGGCGCTAATTTCAAAACCATCAGAAATTAGCAAGACGCCCAGGTGGCTTTAACCATAAGGAGTGTTAGATGCGTCATTATGAAATCGTCTTTATCGTCCATCCGGACCAAAGCGAGCAAGTGCCTGCGATGATCGATCGCTACAAGGCGACATTAGCTGCTGCTGGCGGCAAAATTCATCGTATTGAAGATTGGGGTCGTCGTCAGATGGCTTACATGATCGACAAGCTTGCTAAAGCCCATTACGTTTGCATGAACATTGAGTGCGACCAGAAAACTCTGGAAGAGCTTGAGCATGCATTCAAATTTAACGATGCTGTTTTGCGTCACCTCATCATCAAGACTAAGAAAGCAGAAACTGAGCCTTCTATCATGATGAAAGAAGTGCAGCGTGAAGAAGCGCGCAAATCAGCTCAGGCCGAAGCTCAAGTAGCTGCGGAATAAGTTCGAAATTTGAAGAGGAAGGCACAGACTAGAGAACGTAATAGAGAAGCGGGGCGGCGTTGAATCACTTCACCCTCACTGCATTCTTAGTTTCTAAAGATGCGATTCGATTTACACCAGCAGGAATACCGGTGATGCATTGCCAACTAGAGCATAGTGGTCAAGCAACAGAGGTAGGAATAGCCAGGAAAGTGCAGATGAGCGTTGAAGCGGTTGCGATAGGTCCAATACAAAAAGATCTTGAGCAAATGGAACTAGGGGCTGAGGCAGTATTTGAAGGATTCTTGGCACCGAAAACTCTACGTAATCAAAAACTGGTTTTCCACATTAACCATATTCAATTAAAAATTTAAAAGGAAATCATCATGGCGTTTGGAAAGAAACCCGATTTCAAAAAGAAGCCAGCTCAGAACCCATTGTTCAAGCGTAAGCGTTATTGCCGTTTCACTGTTGCTGGTGTAGAACAGATTGATTACAAAGATGTAGACACATTGAAGGACTTCATTGGCGAAAACGCCAAGATCACTCCTGCTCGTTTAACAGGTACAAATGCTAAATATCAGCGTCAATTAGATACTGCTATTAAGCGTGCCCGTTTCTTGGCTTTATTGCCATTCTCTGATCAACATAGAAAATAATTGGGAGCCCTCAATGCAAATCATTCTTTTAGAAAAAGTAACAAACTTGGGCAACCTTGGTGACGTCGTTCGCGTTAAAGACGGTTTTGCTCGTAACTTTCTCATTCCTCAGCGCAAAGCGCGTCGTGCTACTGAAGCGGCGATTGCAGACTTTGCCGCGCGTCGTGCTGAGTTAGAGAAATTGGCTGCCGAGAAATTGGCTGCTGCAGAAGTAGTTGGTGCAAAGCTCAAAGATTTAGTGCTGGAAATCAACCAAAAGGCTGGCGTTGATGGTCGTTTGTTTGGTTCTGTAACTAATCACGATATCGCCGATGCATTGAAAGCCAAAGGTTTTACTATTGAAAAGGCTTCTATTCGTCTGCCAACTGGCCCATTAAAGATGGTTGGTGATCACCCTGTAGCGGTTGCAGTACATACCGATGTAGTGGCTGACATTACGATTCGTGTAGTTGGCGAGCAAGCTTAAGCTTTTACTCTGTAAACTAGCCTCATGGCTGAATCCCGTTCACGTTCCGTTACGCTGAATCCCGGCATGGCGGGTCCTGGGGATACAGTCGTGCAGGCTTTAAAAGTTCCTCCTCACTCTGTAGAAGCCGAGCAGTCCTTGCTCGGTGGTCTACTGATCGATAACTCTGCTTGGGATAACCTTGGTGGAGTGCTAACGGACAAAGATTTCTATCGTCCTGAGCATGCTTTGATATATAAAGTTATTGCACGTCTCATTAGTGATAATCATCCAGCCGACGTCATCACTGTTTACGATGCTGTGAAGTCTGAACAGGGAGGTGATTTAGTCAGTATCGATTATTTAAATTCATTAGCGCAAAACACACCAAGTGCAGCCAATATCAAAGGCTATGCCGATATTGTGCGTGATCGCAGTATTTTGCGTCGTTTGATCGAGGTATCGGACAGTATTGTGAACTCTGCATTTGTACCAGAGGGTCGCACTGTTAGAACGCTCTTAGATGAGGCTGAGTCACGTATTTTGCAAATTGGTGAAGAGGGTAGTCGTAAAGCGGATTACTTGGAGATCGAGCCACTGTTGCGCTCGGTTGTTGCCAGAATTGATGAGCTTTATAACCGTCAAGGTGGCAGTGATATTACTGGCATCGCCACAGGCTTCATTGATCTAGATAAGCAAACTAGTGGATTGCAAAAAGGTGATTTGGTAATCGTTGCTGGAAGACCTTCGATGGGTAAAGCGCAACCTCTAGATGCAAAGATCAAAACAATTGATGGCTGGAAGCTGATGGGCGATCTTCGCTTTGGCGATCGACTCGCGTCAGTCGATGGTCAGCATTCAATGGTTACCGGCATTTACCCGCAGGGTATTAAGCAGATTTACAAAGTGACCCTATCAGATGGACGTGAGGCTGAATGTTGCGATGAGCATCTGTGGCGCGTGATGTATCGAGATTGGTCTGAGCCGCGTGTGATTAGTACTAAGCATTTAATGGAAATGCTTGAGTGCGAGCGTTATAAAAATAGATTATGGATTGATCCAGTTTCCGGGGACTTTGGACATTCAAATGACTTGCCCATTCATCCATGGGTATTAGGTGCATTATTGGGTGATGGCACTTTAGCTTTGTCACACAAAAGTGTGTCGTTTTCTACTAAATCTCCTGAGCTCGTAGAGCGTCTGAATATGCTTATTGGCTATGAGATGGAGATGGTTCATGCTGGTGCTTATGACTGGCGAATTGTCTCTAGAGAAAGAGTTGCGGTAAATGGTGCTAGGCAATACGTACTTAAAAATTACTTTAGAGCTGCTCTAGAGGATGTGGGAGTTTTAGGTTGCAAAAGTTTTGATAAATTTATCCCTGCTGCCTATTTAGAAGCAAATAAAAATGCCCGGCTCGCTTTATTCCAAGGTCTGATGGATACAGATGGTTGGATTGAAAAGTGGGGCTCTATTCGTTTTTGCACTGCAAGTAAACAGCTGTCAATAGATGTAGCTAATTTAGCGAGATCTTTAGGCGGTTTCTGTTCAATAGCTCATAAAAAGACTAGTTATACCTATCAAGGTGAAAAGAAACAGGGGCGCTTGACCTATGTTTTGAACATGAGCTTTGGTTCCGGTTTCCAAGCATTTACCTTGCCTGAGAAGAGAGAGCGAATAAGGGCAAGCTGGGATCGTCAACGTCGCTTGACATTCAAAAGCATTGAGCCATCAAGAGTTGCTCAAGCGCAATGCATTTCGGTAAGCCATCCGCAGAGAACTTACATTACCAATGATTATGTTGTGACGCACAATACCGCGTTTGCACTCAATATTGCTGAGAATGTGGCATTAGCTGAGGGTTTGCCAGTCGTTGTCTTCTCTATGGAGATGTCAGGTGAGCAGTTGGCGGCTCGTTTATTGGGTTCTGTTGGGCGCGTTGACCAAGGTCGTATGCGTACCGGCAAACTGCAAGATGATGAATGGCCGCGCGTCACTGATGCGATTGCCCGCTTAAGTAATACTCAAATCTTGATTGATGAGACAGGCTCTTTATCCAGCTTAGAATTGCGTGCGCGTGCTCGCCGCATCGCCAGAAACTTTGGCGGAACTCTTGGCCTAGTAGTAATTGACTACCTGCAATTGATGAGTGGTTCTGGTTCAGAAAATCGCGCAACCGAAATTTCTGAAATTTCTCGCTCATTAAAATCACTCGCAAAAGAATTGCAATGCCCAGTAGTCGCTCTGTCGCAGTTAAATCGTGGATTGGAGCAGCGTCCTAATAAGCGTCCAATCATGTCCGATTTACGTGAATCTGGTGCGATCGAACAAGATGCTGACTTGATTATGTTTATCTATCGTGATGAGGTCTATCATCCTGATACCACTACCGATAAAGGTGTTGCTGAAATCATCATTGGTAAACAGCGTAACGGCCCAATCGGTACAGTTCGCTTAAGCTGGCAAGGGCCATTTACCAAGTTTGATAACTTGGCTATGGGCTCTATTGGATACTCCTCGGGCGGCTACGAGCCGTTCTAATCAGTAAATGGCATTCAGTTACTGTGCTGCAATGCGACGGGCCTCAGTAAATTTGGCTGCCCAATAGGGCGCAGTAATGTAATCAAGTCTTACCGTGCCGCCTGCGCTTGGTGCATGTACAAACCTTCCCTGCCCAACATAGATTCCTGCATGTGAGTATTTTTCACCGGTTGTATTGAAAAATACGAGATCGCCCGGAGCAGGAGGTTGGTTATTAACACTTACTCCTTGAGTGCTCATTAATTGAGTGGTGCGAGGCAATTTAATTCCGGCTGCTTTGTTATAGACGTAAACAATCAGACCGCTGCAATCAAAACCTCCCTTAGGGGTATTACCTCCATAACGATAGGGCACATCCACTAAGCCCAGCGCCGCTATAGAAATATCTTCTGTGCCTACGCTAGTATCTTGTTTAAATTGTGCCACCCTATTTTGGTTAGATTTGCTACCAAAAGTACCACAACCGCTCAGGATGAGGAGGGTGGAAATAAAAATGCCGCACCCCATCAGAGTGCGGCATGAGAGAGTGCTCTTAAAGCGCGTCGGCAGCATGATCCGCAAGACGAGAACGCTCGCCACGTGCCAACGTGACATGACCGCTATGGCGCCAGCCTTTAAAGCGATCAACCACATAAGTTAGCCCGGAGGAGCCCTCTGTTAAATAAGGGGTATCAATCTGAGCGATATTGCCTAAGCAAACAATTTTGGTGCCAGGCCCAGCACGAGTCACCAAAGTCTTCATTTGTTTTGGAGTTAAGTTTTGCGCTTCATCAATAATGACAAACTTGCTAACAAATGTTCTGCCACGCATAAAGTTCATGCTCTTGACTTTAATGCGTGAGCGAATGAGTTCTTGGGTTGCGGCTCGTCCCCATTCACCTGCATCATCATTACGCTGCAGGACTTCCAAGTTGTCATCAAAAGCCCCCATCCAAGGTTGCATTTTTTCTTCTTCTGTTCCAGGTAGGAAGCCAATATCTTCACCAACAGGAACAGTTGCACGCGTAATGATGATCTCGTTATAGCGCTTACTATCTAAGACCTGTTCAAGTCCAGCAGCCAAGGCTAAGAGAGTTTTGCCAGTACCCGCTTGACCCAGCAAGGTAACAAAATCCACATCTGGGTTCATGAGTAGGTTCATCGCAAAATTTTGCTCACGGTTACGCGCTGTCACACTCCAAACATTATTCTTTTGATGTGAAAAATCCCGCAAAGTTTGCAATAGCGCTGTTTTGCCATTGATTTCTTTTACTTGAGCATAAAAGGGTGTGGATCCATCCGGATTTTCTTGATAAACAAACTGGTTTACTAGCATGCTTGGTACAGTCGGACCAGTTACACGATAGAACATGGTGCCCGATCTTGAGTCAGCCCAGCTTTCCATATCTTTACCATGCTTAGGCCAAAAATCAGCTGGTAAAGACATGACGCCTGAGTACATCAAATCACGATCTTCAAGCACTTGATCATTGAAATAGTCTTCAGCAGGCAATCCTAAAGCACGCGCTTTAATACGCATGTTGATATCTTTCGATACCAACACCACCTCTTGACCATTACGGGTTTTTTGAAGCTCGCTGACAACTGCTAAAATGAGGTTGTCACCTTTGCCTTCAGGCAAGCCCTCAGGTAAAGCTTGCGTAGAGAGTTTGGTTTGGAAATACAAGCGACCCGAAACATCTTGATTGCCAAGTTTATTTAAAGGGATGCCATCATCTAAAGTACCACTGGTGCCAGCAATCAGCTGATCCAGAGAGCGACTCACAGTACGAGCGTTACGCGCGACCTCAGTCATACCTTTTTTGTGATTATCTAACTCTTCAAGAGTAGTCATTGGCAGATATAAATCGTGTTCAGAGAAACGGAACAACGAGCTTGGGTCATGCATTAATACGTTTGTATCCAGCACAAATAAACTGGGCGGCCCAGTACGAATAACGCGCTTCGGTTTGGCTGTGGTAGCCTTGCTGTCATTGCGTGCAGGGCTTCGATCAGCCTTGATTTTTTCAAGAGCAACTTCGGCAGCCGAAAGATCTTCTTCAGCATCATTTGCCCAATCAGAACTTTGTGCCACCACTGGTTTTGCTGGAGCTGGACGTTTTTTTAAGTCAGGAGTGTCATTTCGACCGAGCTTCACTTGATCAGCAATTTGAGTTGGGATGGGTGGCAATGGCATGCAGACTCTCCTAAAAGAAAAAACCGTCTTGCGGAGTGCATGGACGGTTTATTGTGAAATGTTTTGCTGGGACTACTGAAAAATGGCGGGGGTGGCTCCCCGAACCTGTTCTGAGTTGCTCAGGTTTCTGAATCAAACGGATTGTCAGACTTTCCCGTCGTTTACGGTGCATATGAGTCACTTTACCCCAAATTTTGGGGTTTGCAAGCACCACAATGCAAATTGTTGTAAAAATTACTTAGTTGCTTGGGCAGCTTGTAATACCTCTGTCACATGTCCTGGAACCTTGAGACCACGCCACTCTTTTACTAGCTTGCCAGAAGAGTCAAAAAGGAAAGTGCTGCGCTCAATGCCGCGAACTTGTTTGCCATACATATTCTTCATTTTGATAACACCAAAGAGTTCACAGAGCTTTTCCTCAGTATCGGCAACGAGTTCAAACGGAAGTTCTAGTTTGCTACGAAAATTGTCATGAGACTTTAAGCTGTCGCGTGAAACACCTACCACTAAAGTATTGGCTTTAGTAAAAGCTTCGATATTGTCGCGGAATTCACCAGACTCAGCAGTGCAGCCGGGCGTCATGTCTTTTGGATAAAAGTACAGAACCAACTTTTTTCCTTTAGCTGCAGACGGGGAAAATGTAAGGCCAGATGTCGCTGGGATAGAACATGCTGGAATAGGTTGGCCGATGCTGACTGTCATATTGATCCTTTTTATTTGTCTCTAATATTAAATAATCTTTATTACGCTATCGCATTATCCTGAACCAATAGCTCACCGCTTCGGTTGGGTATTTCGCCCCAAGTGAGTGGCAAAATGGCTATCTTATCGAGCTGGTTGGTAGCCTTCCAAGAGCGATGTAGCTCTCCCATAGTCACTAGATCATGGCCTTGATCGAGCCAGCCGGACAAGAGCTTCTCAAAGGCTGGCAAAAGTTTCTGCCCCTCTAGTTCTGCATGCAGAGTAAAGACTTGATCGTTGGGATTGCTTCGGGTAATTTCCAATAACTGATTGACTGCGCCAAATTCATCGGCTCCATCAATTCCAATTAACTCATCAAGAGTGGGTAATGTAGTAGGGTATTGCACATGCTTAGCAGTACCAGATGGTAATGCAAGACGGTATGGTATTAAGTTTGGTTCAGCTCTTCCGTCAGATGAAAACTCAATACCCCATTCATCTAATTGTTCGAATGCAGCCTCGTTCATTTGCCATCCTGCCGCTCCATAGGTCACTGGAGTATGTCCAAAGATTTCGATGAATCGATTCCAGCTCTTTTTCATCATCGCTTTGGTCCAAATCGGATCCTGATGGCGTACCGCGTCTTGCCATGCAACGTGATCCCAGGTGTGAATGCCAGTTTCATGGCCTGCTTGAGCAATCGCGCGCATCTCTGCAGCCGCTTTTTTTCCAATATCAGGCCCAGGTAGCAATACTCCATAGAGTAATGTTTTGATGCCGTAATGCTCTACGACAGAAGTGCGACTGACTTTTTTCAGGAAGCCAGGGCGAAATACCCTTTTTAAAGCCCAACCCGTATGGTCTGGTCCCAGGCTAAACAAAAACGTGGCTTTTAGCCCAAAACGCTCTAGGGTGCGAGCTAGGTTCGGAACACCCTCTTGGGTGCCACGTAAGGTATCAATATCAACCTTGAGAGCAATTTTTGCCATGAATCCTTGTGTGCTTAATTATTCTTTATCGACTAAAGAGCGCGCCTTGGCAACATCTTCGCGGTAAGCATCAAAAATATTTTTGAGCGCTTCCGTCATTGTTGTTGTCGGTTTCCAGCCTAATTCATTCATGGTGTTATCGATTGCTGGCACCCGATTTTGAACGTCTTGATAACCTTCACCATAATATGCGCCAGACGTTGTTTCAACAATCTTCACATCATTGGCTGTTTTGGCGTACTCAGGAATGCTGCGTGCAATTTCTAACATCTGGTTTGCCAGCTCACGTACTGAGTGATTGTTTTTAGGATTACCAATGTTGTAAATCTTGCCATTCGCAATTCCATCTTTGTTGTCAATGATGCGAACTAGCGCATCAATACCGTCATCTACATAAGTAAATGCACGTTTTTGGGCGCCACCATCAACAAGGTTAATGGGTTCGCCGCGTACTATGTGACCTAGGAATTGAGTGACTACGCGAGATGAGCCTTCTTTAGGCGTGTAGATGCTGTCGAGGCCAGGACCAATCCAATTAAACGGACGGAACAAGGTGAAGCGCAGGCCTTCCATGCCATAACCCCAGATCACACGATCCATTAATTGCTTAGAGCAAGCATAGATCCAGCGTGGTTTATTGATGGGTCCATAGACCATGTTGGATGCGGAAGGATCAAACTCACTATCTTCACACATGCCGTATACCTCAGATGTTGAGGGGAAAACTAAATGTTTTTTGTATTTCACTGCCGAACGAACAATCGGCAGATTCGCTTCAAAGTCGAGTTCAAACACTTTAAGCGGTTGCTGAACATAAGTTGCAGGGGTTGCAATTGCCACCAAAGGCAGAATCACATCGCATTTACGAATATGATACTCAACCCATTCTTTATTGATTGTGATATCGCCTTCAAAAAAATGCATGCGAGGATGATTGATTAACTCTCCTAGACGATCGTTTTGCATGTCCATGCCATAAACATCCCAATCAGTGGTTTCTAGGATGCGTTTAGATAGATGGTGACCGATAAAACCATTCACCCCAAGTATGAGCACTTTTTTCATCTTTACTGCCTTTTATTTAATCAATTTACTGCGAATTACGTGGCTGGGAACCATTCTAAGATTTCTAGTGTTTGATGGTCGCCGCAAACGCCGAATACTCGATTATCTACCACTTGAATCCCCAATCTCTGTAGATCCAATTTGGCGGGTTTTGCCGTATTTAGGTTGGTTTTAGCCACAATCATTCTCTTGCCTTGATGGTCGGTAAATGCACCCGGATATGGGGGTGCAACGGCTCTAACAAGGTTATGGACTTGTTTGGCGGTTTGATCCCAATGAATTTGTCCATCAGCAGGCTTGCGGCCACCAAAATAACTTCCTTTGGGCAATTCATTTGGTGTGCGGGGAATATTCCCCTTTACTAATTGAGGTAGCACTTGCTGTATGACGGTTACGGCAGCCTGAGTGACCTTTTCAAAAACTTCTTTTGCCGTTTCATCTGGCCCAATATTCACAGACCATTGACCAACGATATCGCCTGCGTCAGGTTTTGTTTCCATCACATGAAGTGTGGCGCCCGTCTGTGTTTCACCATGCAGGATTGCCCAATTCACTGGAGCACGACCACGATACTTTGGAAGGAGTGAGCCATGCATATTCAATGGAGCAATCCGAGCACAGGCCAAAATAGCTTCCGGAATCATGTATCGATAATAAAAAGAGAAGATGTAATCTGGCGATAGTGCGGCGATGTTTGGGGCTAAGGCAATTAACTCATTTGCAGTTGGCGTAACGTAAGGCAGTTGTTTTTCTTGGCAAAGTTGTGCAACGCTACCAAACCAGACATTTTCATTAGGGTCATCTTGGTGAGTCACGACGAGATCGATTTGGATGCCCGCATCTATTAGTGCATTAAGGCAATGAACACCAACATCGTGATATGCGAAAACGACTGCGTGCAATTACTTTTTCTCTAAAACGGTTTGCACAACATAGCGTGGCCGATTGCGAATCTGTTGGTAAATGCGACCAACATATTCCCCTAATAAACCTAGTCCAAAAAGCATGACGCCAATCAGGAAGAAAGTAAGCGCAAACAGGGTGAAAACGCCCTCTACCTCAGCGCCCAGCACAAAGCGGCGTAATAGCAAGTAGGCGAACAAACTGCCGGCTGCGAGAGAGAGCAACATGCCCAAAATAGAAAAAATTTGCAACGGCATGATAGAAAAGCCAGTTACCAAATCAAAGTTCAGGCGAATGAGTTGATACAGACTGTATTTTGATTCGCCCGCAAAACGTTCCTCATGTTTCACCGTAATCTCAATGGGATTGGCAGCAAAGGTGTAAGCAAGCGCAGGAATAAAAGTATTGTTTTCATCGCATTGACGTACTAAATCCACAATACGACGACTGTAACCGCGCAGCATACATCCTTGATCTGTCATAGTGATGCGCGTGATGTTTTCACGCAGGCGATTCATTGCGCGAGAGGATAATTTTCTAAAAAAACTATCGCGTCTATCAGCACGAATTGTGCCAACATAATCATGGCCATTTAATAACTGCTCTGTGAGCGCATCAATTTCTTCCGGAGGATTTTGAAGATCGGCATCCAGGGTAATAATGTGCTCACCCCGCGCATATTCGAAGCCAGCCATGATGGCCATATGCTGACCAAAGTTGCTATGAAATAAGACTGCTCTTGTGACGTCGGGACGCAATTCAACTTGTTTTGCCAAGATGCCAGCAGAACGATCTTTGCTGCCATCGTTGACGAACACAATCTCATAGGCAATATTGCGTTTGCTAGCAATAGCATCAAGAGCGGGATAGAGTCGGTCAAACAGGGCTTGGAGACCATCTTCCTCGTTGTATACGGGAATAATGATGCTCAGCTGGGGATTGGCTGCTAAATTTGCGGTCATGCCGCAATTTTGCCTGATTCTGGGCTCAAGCCCTAAATTAAGTCCTTATTAGACTAATTTTTACGGTGTTTCTTGAGGATTTGCGCTAGTCCAGCAGCAATACGGTCGATATCGACATCTGTCATCTCTGGGAATAATGGCAGAGTGAGAATAGACCGACCGATACGCTCGGCGATCGGGGTAGCACTGGCTTCATATCCCAGTTTTTTATAAAGGGTGAAACCAGTAATGGCTGGATAGTGCACACCGGTCCCGATGCCAAGATCTTTCAGCTCGGCCATCACTTGAGCGCGATCACAATCTAATTGTTCCAGAGGAAGAACAACTTGGAACATGTGCCAATTTGTTTCTGTAAAGTTTTGAACGGGTAATTCAAGAGAGAGCTTCTCTACACCGTTGGATTTCAGTTCAGCACTTATCACATCAAAATATCGATGTGCTAATGCGCTGCGACGTGCTTGATAGGAAGGTAATTGTTTGAGTTGATGCAAACCAATCACAGCATTGACATCCGTTAAGTTGTCTTTGCCGCCCAGTACATCAACATCCATGCCATCCAGACCTTGACGCGTTAAGCCTTGCAGGCGGAATTTTTCTGCCAACCTTGCTTCATCGACGTTATTGAGCACAAGGCAACCACCCTCAACAGTGGTCAGGTTCTTATTTGCTTGAAAGCTAAAGCTCACTAAATCGCCAAAGCTGCCAATCTTTCTGCCATCCCATTGTGATCCAAAGGCTTGGGCAGCATCTTCAATGACTCGCAATTGATATTGTTTTGCAAGCGAATACAGTTGATCCATGTTTACTGGTAGTCCGGCCAAATAGACGGGCATGATGGCGCGTGTTTTGTCTGTAAC
>JACCDO010580507.1_pt1 | contig 27384 bp, 33 predicted proteins | sample 7446101 | NCBI WGS metagenome assembly JACCDO01 (sample SAMN15323440, study PRJNA562643) | freshwater metagenome | isolation source: river surface water | place: USA:Blue River Watershed | collected 2017-08-16 | reverse complement strand
AAATTATGCTATTGATGGACAAAAAGGATTAGCTCGTTTTGTAGTTGATAATTTATTAAAAGATGAAAATGGTGAATTATTATATGTTTGTACTGATCCAAGTAGACAAATATTTAAATATAAAGATGATTCAGGAGAAATTAAAAAAGATGTTGAAGCTAAAAAATTAACAAATTATATAGTTGATGGTGGTATTAAGAAGAAAACTATTGATGTATCAAACGAATGGTATACAGATGATAAAGGAGGAGTAGATACAGATAAATTTAATATAATGATTGAAAGACAACAAAATATTCTTAAATTACAAGATGATAATAGTAGTTTTAAAAAGGAACTAGCGACTATAACAATTAAATAAAAACGAATTTCAATTTAAAAATTATAAATAAATAATATAAACATGAAAGTATATGTTGTTTCTTATTGCTATCATTATGATGATTATAAAAGAGCAGATAGTGCATCTGATGTATGTAAAGTATTTACAGATAAAGAGAAAGCATATGAATTCGCAAACAATGAATTGTTGTTAATGTTCGACAAATATGCAAAATATAAATATCATGGTTCTGAATGTGACAATCATATTATAGATGAATGTTTAGAAATCAAGAATAATGGTTGGATACAATGCGTAAATTGTGGAGTTCAATTAAATGAAGATGGTACATTAGATTTGGACGACGAAGAAAATTTGTTTTCTAAAGAACATATTATTAGTGTAATGAACGATAAAACTAAATCAAATCAACAGATATATGATTGGATACAAGATAATTTATATGATAATATATTAAATGAACCTGAATTTACGATGATGCCTACACATGTTAATTATTATGTGAGTGAAAAAATTATTGACAATTAATATATAAATAATAAGATAAAATAAGATGATAAAGGTTAAAAAAACAATTCATAACCTAAATATACGCTTAATTTATAATTTATATTGAATCAAAAGTTAATTCAAGATATGATTTAAATTTTTATAACAAAATGTATAAAAATTTATATTATTTTAATAAAGGTGAGTGACGTTTAGTCTTAATTTACCTAAATTATTTCCGTACATAACAGAGAAATCGTTTGCATAGCAATACAATATACCAGTTTTATTTGCAGTAATTGTGTTATTAACACCTATTTCGAAACACTCGTTTTGATTATCAATACAACCAATTAGTTTAAATAATTGTGAATTTGGAAATCTTTGAAATCCGTCAGATATGTCGTTTCCTAATTTTGAATACCAAGGTATTTGAGGATTATCATATTGATAACCATTTGCATCAGAAAATATTATTGAATCAATCCAATTTCCAAAAGCATGAAAATCATAAGTTTGTCCTTCTTCTAAAATAATTCCTGTGTTATTCCAGTCGCATGCAGCGATTATTTCAACATTCATAGTTTCGCCTTTTTTTAAAGTAGTAGGAAACATATTAATACTTTTACAATTATTTTTATACATTTATTATATTGTAATATTCTTTTTTATATTTTATTCTTTACCTAATGTTTAATATGTACAGTTAAAAATGTATTAAAATGATTTAAAGAGATAATTTTTTGAATAAAAATAATGGCTTTGACAACTTTTCACGACTTGAATAATATATTTGATATAATTGATGGCATTGATAAGTTTGATAACGTGTTTTTTAGAAATAAATATGATAACATGTTTTTTAGACACATGCCTCCAGTTGATTTAAAAGAGAATGATATGGATTATATTTTAACAGTTGATGCTCCAGGTGTTGATAAGAATGATATTAAAATAAATATAGATCATGGTAGATTAAATTTTTCATATGAAAGACTAAATGATACTCAACATAATAATGATAGAATACATTTTTCTGAAAAAAGATATGGTAAAGTATCAAGAACAATTTCTTTACCAAAAAATATTATAGAAGAAAATATAAAAGCGACATATGATAATGGAATTTTAAATATAAAAATTCCAAAGTTAAATACTAATTCAACTTCAAGAAATATAACTATTTCTTAAAATATTAAATTAAATTTAATTAAATTTAATTTATAAGGGTATTTATCTGTTTAGAATTTCGTATAATATTCCTAATAGTTTATTTATGAGAGGAAGGTTGTCTGTGTTAATAGTTTTATTAAGACCTCTTGCACCGTATCTTAGTATTGGAATACGTTTCTTTTTAATAATATTTTGATCTGTACTATTTAAAAATGAGTGAGAAATACAATTCTGATTATTATCTATTTCATGAAATAATAGCATGAAAAGTTCATCCTCAAAAATATGTCTTAATTTATTTATTATTTCATTTATTTCATAAATACAAAACTGAACCATTTCAAAAGTACATAATAATTTGATAATATCATAAGGGGTTTTTATGGTTCTATTTAAAAACCCATTTGTTAGATCGTAAAATATTCTATATTTGTATGAACATCCATCGAAATTTTTAACATCATATTTGAATGTAATTTTTTTCATAGTCTCATTTTGTATTGGAATATATTTATAATAAATTCAATTTGTTATATAAATTTAAATAATAAGTTTATTATATTCAAATAATGTCTAAATCTAAAATAACTCCTATTTATGATAATACTAAAATACTTACTAGATCAGAAATTTATGATATGTTTATAAATTATTTTAATAATCCATCTATGACTAAAAAGAAAAACATAAATAATGAGTATAGTATGTATGTATGTAAAGCATACTGTCTTTTATCAAATGAATGTAGATATATTGTTGCTATAGTTAATAATGATATATATCCAATAGATCATATAAATAAACTTTCAGATTTAAAATGGGAATCATTTCAAACTCGTACTTTGAAGGAACAATATACTTCAGAATCACATTCTTATACACCTATGGCAAAAGGACCACTTACTGCACCTATTTCAAGAATAGAACAAAACGATGAAGCAACTACATACTCTTGTCTAAATATACCAATTATTGTTACATTATTACATAATGAAAAAAAGACAAAAGATAGTTATCAACCTAACGGAACAGTAATAGCTGCATTAGAAACATGGGAAACTATAATTACTTTTAAATAAAGATTTAATATAATTTTTTAATTAATAATATTAAATCTAACAAAAATTTTCATCTTTAACAGCTTCAGTATGAGGTAAATTAGTAGAAATATATTTTGAATATGTTGAAGAAAAGTCTTGTAATTTTTTCTTATATTCTTCTGCTTGTAATTTTGGATTAAAAGCATATTGTGCGACTTTGCTTTCATGTTTGTAAGGTTGAGAATTACCGTTATTAGTAATTTTAAAATTATTAATATGTTTCATTCTTATGTCTTCTGATTGTTTTATAAAATTATTAATTAAATTGATAGTTTTATTAAAATTTTCAGGATTTTCAGTTTTCATTTTGTCCTGTAAAGAAAATATACTATTATCTTTAATATTATTCATGTTAAGAGATTTTTTTAAGTCTTTCACAACCTTTTCATTTTTAAATTGGTTTATAATATTTTGTGCTTTAAGTTTCATTTCATCATCAGAGTTATTTACAATCTTAATATTATTATTTTTTAATAAATCATCACTTGAAAATATGTTTAATTTTTCCATTTTATATTTATAAAGAATTTATTTAATTTTTTTAACTCCAGGTTATTGATAAATCTGTATTTAATAAATCTCTACGTCTTTGATATTGACATATAATATTATTACAAGCATTAATACATCTTGGATTATTAGGAACATATTTATAATTTAATAATATTGGGAATATCATGTTATTAGGCGTATTTGCTTTTACTGTAAATTTTTTAACAAAATAATCCATTATATAAATTGCATTTTGAGAATTTCTCCCAAATCCTCCCTCAACCCATGGTATAATATTTTCTGTACCTGCATATAATTCAAAATGGCATTGTAAAGTATATATAACAATATTACCTATAGTTTGGCCAGCTGTTAATTCTTGATTTAAAATAACTTGTGATGGAAATTCTGCGTATCTACCAATTGTACCATCAATATGTTTTATTACGATAGCTGGTAGATAAAATAATTCTCCATTCGGTTGTTGGCAATTTGAACTAGAATTGCAGCTATAACCTGGCGGACAACTATCAGACCCTCTTCCATTTCTTTCACATATATCAGTAAAAAAAGTAGAATCTATTCCTATAACAATACCAAAATATGTACTTTTAACTAAATCATTTGTTCTACCATAATAATCAACTGCTGCGTGAGATCTTAAATTCTTACATTTTTTAGGGTTACATCTTGATATTCTACATGGATTACATCCATTATTAACAGGTCTACATCCTCCAAATTCAGGTGTATCTGTAGGATTAGTAACTGGTTTGTAACATCCTTCTAATCGTTTAATTTCCATTAAATTTACAGGTGAAATAGAGTTATTAACAACTAAACGCGGAAACATGTTGATATTTGCGTATAAATTTAATATTATTGGTTTTATCACACTGAAAAACCATCCCGATAATGTTAATGTAGGAAAATCATGAATAGTATCAAGTATATTTTCTCTCATTTTTGTTAGATATCCTGTAAATCCATTTCTTGTACCATTATCATTTGTAAATTGTATAATTTGCGTATTACAACCATTCAAATTAAAAAACATAGTTCTTGCTAAATTATTTCGTCTATTAAAATCTTGTTTTCTTAATGCTAAATTTTGATCAACAAATTTAATAACACTAGACATAATAGGATTTAATGTATATGGTAAAGTTATAGGATTCTCATATTCTAAAATTGTATATATTAATTGATTAAAAAGATAATCTTTATATGTACTTTTATTTGAGGGATTTTCATTAAAATTAAAGCTATAATCTGGTACTTTAACATTTCTACCATATGCATTTACAATTGTTTGATTAGCTAAAAATGTTTGTGAAAAACTAGAATTCCACTCAAGTTTGAATTTTTGTTCTGTGTCACCATTTCTTATAGAACCAAAAATAAAATCAACCCAACTTCCAGGAGTTATTATAGGTACTAATAAACCTTTTGTAAGTAATCTGTGTAATTCATTATTATTAAAAAAATTAGGCCTTAATGCTTCAGGGTGAACTATATAATTATCGTTTATCCATGGTTCGGTTTTAACTAAATTATATAAAGAAAGTAAAATCATAAATTCATAAGACCACCCTCCTGAAGGAATATACCAAATTAATCTTGATAATGTAAAAGTATCAAATGTTATTGAATAATTACTAGGTTTATAATTTGTTATATTTATATCAGTAATTCTAAATGTTGGTATTTGATTCCAATATATAGTAAAACTAGTATCTAATCTATTTAGTCTCATTGTGCCTCCATTTTCACTTAAATATTTTAAAAAATCTAACATTTCTAAATAAACATACATTTGAAATTGCCATATAAATATATTTGGTTCATTGTTATCTTGTGGAGATGTTGGATATCCAAAACCAAAGTAATTTTCATATCTATCTTGTGTTATGTATCTACCAACTTTTGACATTATAGTATTTATTTTATTTGTTTCTGCTTTTGTAAAACTTTCAACGCTATATAGAAATTGTTCTCTTGCTTCTTCATAATAAACATTATCAAGTATATTTCTAAGTTCATATTGATTATATCCTAAAAAATTTAAAGTTTCTCCCATTGTTCTACAATATACACCATTAAATCTACAAATTTCTTCATTACCCCATTGATATGTGTCATATTTAACTGGGTTATAATAAGGTAAGAATATATCTTGAATATATTGACCTGTGTTTTGAATAAGCCTTCTACGATCATTTAAAGTATATTTTTCTTTATATTTTAAAAATGCAATTGTAAATACTACTGCAACTGCTAATGCAAAACCTAATACTATTTTTATTATCATTTTTTATTAAATAAAATATTAAAAATACTAATTACAATTATGTGAATTTAAATATTTTTTATTAATGAAATTTAAACTGCACTCTTTGCATTTAAAATATATAGGATTATATGTTTTAATCCATTCATTGTATTTGATGCATGATTGTATATGTTTATTTAATGAAGCATGTGTGTAATAAGATTCTGTACACGCTAAACAATTAAATATATTTCTATCATTTTGAGTCATAATATTAGTTATTATAATATATTTTTTTATTTTTTATTTTTTATAATATAAAATGGATTTATATATTAATTTAGTTGGAGGTGTAATGTTATTTTATATTATAGTTTGTTTATTAACATTATATTTTATTTGAAAATTATGTTATTATACCAATAATATAATTTTATAAAATTGATTTAAAAGGTTACTTTTATATATAAAAATAAATTATGCAATCAATTGTTGAACAAACGGATATCAATGTCCAGAATATGGATGAGTTAAATTCTGATTCTATTCAGAATAATATTTTATTATCAAGAGCTGTTATAGAAGAAAATAAAAAGATTAAACTTGTAGATAGTGATGAGTCTAATGGTTTAGATTTATTTTGTTATACTAGCTGTGACGTGTCTGATAGTGAATTAGTAAAGAGATGTAGAGGTGTTGTTTTTAATAAAGATGAACTAATAATGAAAGGATTTCCGTTTACAGTTGATGTTAGTAGTCAAAATAAAGACTCTGATATTTTATTAAAAATAAAAGATATGTTTTCTGAATGTAAATTTTATGAGTCATATGAAGGTTCATTAATTAGAATGTTTTATTATAAGAATAAATGGTATATTACAACGCATAGAAAACTAGATGCGTTTAAAAGTAAATGGGCGTCTAAAACATCGTTTGGGGAATATTTTAGAGAAGCTTTAGAATATGAGGAAAAATATAATGTTGGTTTTCAAAGTGTACTAAGTCCAAAAGTAACAGAAGATGAAGATATAATTAAGAGATTAGAAAATATATTAGATAAGGAAAAGCAATATATGTTTCTATTAATAAGTAGTAAGGAGAATAGAATTGTTTGTGCACCTCCATCTACGCCAACTTTACTTCATGTTGGAACTTTTTATAATAATGAATTAAAAACTGGTATGGATCAAAATCTTCAAATTGCAGTTCCAAAAGAATTATTTTTTGATAATATTGATGAATTATTAAGGTTTGTCGATAATAGTGATTTTACTTTTTCACAAGGTGTAATTGTATTTGCTCCAAACAATTCACAATATAAGATATTATCACCTGATTATGATTTCTTATTTAAAGTTAGAGGAAATGAACCAAGTATAAAGTTTAGATATTTACAAATTAGAATGGATAAAAATATGAATAAATCTTTGAGAGAATTATATCCAGATATGGTAGATACTTTTGATAATTATGAAAATATTTTATATAGTAAGGCAAAGGACTTGTATAAATCGTATGTAGATAGGTTTATTAAACATACTTATATTACTGTTCCAAGTGATGAATATTCTGTAATTAAACAATGTCATTCCTGGCATATGGAAAATAGAGATAAAAATAAAATTAATTTAAATAAAGTTATAGAATTTTTAAACACTCAACAACCGACTATTTTAAATAGACTTATTAAAGAAGTATTAAATCCAAAGAAAGACAATGGTGTTCAACAAAAACCAGAATCTACTCAAAAGACTGTGTATAAAAAACCACATAGTACTAATGACGGATTTATTCCAGTTGTTAACAAAAAATTTAAAAAGCAACCCCACCAATCATTATTGAAATATAATAAACAAGAAACTAAACCTAAGAATGAGTAAATAAAAATGATTTATAAGTATATTTATTTATAACTATATTAAAGTTATAAATAATGAATAGTGATATAGTTGATGTACTTTTTATAGGTGATCCACATTTTCAAGTTAATAATATTCCTGAAGTAGATATCTTTATTGATAAAATGTTAAAATTAGCTGAAGATAAAAAACCAGATTTAATTATAGTTGGAGGTGACTTATTGCATACACATGAAAGACTACATACAACTGCATTAAATAAAGCATATGAATTTATAGATAAGTTAAGAAATATATCTAAAACTATTGTTCTAGTAGGAAATCATGATATGTTACATAATGGAGTATTTTTGACAGATCATCATTGGATGAATGGCATGAAAGAATGGATAAATACTATAATAGTTGATAAAGTAATTGAAATTATAATTAAAGGTGAAAAGTTAATATTTGTACCTTATGTGCCTCCAGGAAGATTTGAAGAAGCATTAAATACTTTAAATAATAATTGGAAAGATGCATCGTGTATTTTTGCACATCAAGAATTTTCAGGATGTAAGATGGGAGCAGTAATATCTATAGAGGGTGATAAATGGCCTTTAGAATATCCATATGTTGTTTCTGGGCATATTCATTCTAGACAAATTCCTCAGCAAAATATATATTATAGTGGTTCAGCGATGCAGCATGCATTTGGAGAGAGTGATAAAAATATTATTGCATATTTAAAAATTAAAAATAGAAAATATGTTTTAGATGAAATAGATCTTAAATTACCAAGGAAAAAGATTATTTATATTGATGCAGAAGCTGTAGATGATTTTAAAATACCTGATACAGAAGATAAAATTAAAATTACAGTATCTGGAAACTATGAAGAATTTAAGGCATTAAAAAAAACTAAGAAATTTAAAGAATTAACTGACAAAGGATTAAAGGTTGTTTTTAAACCTAAAAAGATTGAGCTTAAAAATAAAACAGAACAACTTTCTAAAAATATTGAAGAAAATACAAGCGATTTTTCAAATATACTTCTAAATATTATAAATAACGAGAAAAATACATACTTGTATCAGGCTTATCAACGTGTTATAAATAATAAAGAAATAAATGAAGATGATATTTTATTTTTATAAAACTTATTTATGAACTTAAAAATGAGGATATATTTATTAAACAACTGTTTTGTTTAATAAATATTTATATCTAAAATTTAAACTATTTTAAGTATTATTGTATTTGAGGTGTTTTAGAGGTACATTTTTTAAATGTTGCACATAAAATAATAAAAATTAAAATTAATATTGGTAAGCTGCATAGTAAAATTGGTAATATCAAATCAGAATTCTCCATATTTATTATTTATAATTTTAAAATTAAATTAATTTTATTTATTAAAATATAAAATGAACAATACTAATAGCATGAGTTCAAATGTAACTTTAATTGATGAACTACCTGAATTAGAAGATATTGATATTGCTACACAAACTTCGGCTATATTGCCGATTTCGGAAGCTACACGAGTTCAAAAATATATTAGAAATACAAATAATAAAATGCCAGTCGAATCTGGTATGCATCATGTTAAAAATACTAATAATGACCCAAACTTATATCCAAATTATTATAATTTCATGAATAATTACAAAAATTTAACTAATTACCAACAAAACATGGATAATTTTTATCGTAATATGCCGCATCCAACTATGAAACAATATTATAATAATAAATATTATCCTGTAGAACTCTACGACTCTAAAACTGCAACAAATACTGGATTAACAGATACACCATCTAATACATGTTTAGATTTTGTAAACCATATTGGTTTATGCCCTATTTGTTCAGTACTTTATAAAAATGATAAAACAGCTTTGTATGTATGGATAGGATTATTAGTCTTAATAATAATAATATTGTTTAACAAAGTTCTACACCCATAAAATAAATTTAAAATTCTATTAAAGAATATTAAATTAATATTGTTTTTATTTAATCTTCATATTCATATTCAACTATATGAAATTCCTTTCCTCCAATAGTAACCTTTTTTTCCGCCGTTATTTTACGTTTCTTAAATGTTTTTTTACTTTTACGTAATTTATTATGATTTACAAATTTATTTTTTATATTTATTAATTCATTAATATATCTATTTTTTAAAGTATTTAAATCTGTTACCGAAGGACATAGGTTTAACTCATCAATATAACGTATTAAATTATCTATTCTTGTTGGTATATTATTGATATTTTTTTCGTTAAGTAATTTTTTGTATTGACTTGATTGTTTAATATCAATTTCATACATGTATTTAAAGTAAGAATATTTTGTATTTTTTAATTCTAATAAAATATCTATAAGCTCATCTGGTTTATTGCTAGTTTTCCTGCTAGTTTTCCTGCTAGTTTTCCTGCTAGTTTTCCTACTAGTTTTCCTATTATTAGATCTTTTAGGTGACTTTTTAATTTTCTTAGTTGTTTTTGTCTTGCTAGGCATTATTTATTTATAAATTATATAATAATTTTAATTAAAAAGAAATGTAATTATCACCTAAAACTTCAGCTATTTCTTTGGCTATTTTATTAATTGTAAGTTCGCTTAAGTCAGCCTTCTTTGCAAATTCTTTTAAGCTTATATCTAAACCTTTTGTTTTTATCCAATAATAAGTTAAACCACAGGCTACAGATTGAGGTCTAGATCTATTAATTTTTGATGATTTATTACTTATTTTATTATATAAATTAATAACTTCATTTTTTTGTTCATCGGTTGCTCTAAATTTGTCCATTATATCTTCAACGAGATTTACAGGTGTTATATAAGTCGTATGTATGTTTGAATCTTTAGGAGCATTTAAATTAACATGTTTTAACCCTTTTAATCCTATTTTCCTATTTAAATCAAAAATTTTTATTAATTTTTCATGTGTTTGTGGTTTACCTATTAATTTATAGGCATGAAAAATACATGCAAATACAATTGCTTTTCTAGAATTACCTCTAAATATCTGTCCTTTAGTAACCTGTATATATATTTGATTTGCCAAAGATACAATTTTATCACTGAATCCCATGTTTTCTACGTCTTTATATATATTACGATCTTCAATTTTTCTAATATGGACTCTATTTGGGTCAGAACTACGTTTGTTATCTGATTGCCCATAATACCTCCATTCTTTTTCATGAAATATAGCTTTTTCTAATTCTTTTCCACAGTCAGAACAAAAAATTAAACCACTTTCAGTATTAATATTAATATGTTCACACTCATTGTCATTAATATCATTAATATCTTCATCAGATAAATTTTTATTTTCAAATTCATTATGCTTATTATATTCGGTAAGTGCTACATCAAACAATGAAAAATCTTCGATAGACATTATATTATATATTTTTAATAACTTTTTAAAATTATTTTTTTTAAAATCAATTTCATAATTTAAATTGATAACATTTCTTTATTTATTTTTTATGTTTTTTGAATCTTAATTAAATTTTATGGGTTTAGTTTACATAATATTTATATTTATAGTTCAGTATTTATGTTATCTTAATATTTTTAGATTGTAAAAATGGAATATATAATAATAAAAATAGTATTAATGGTACATATAATAAGCACCATATACTAGCTGTCCCACAACTATAAAATTTACTAGATATTAAAGAAGTTATTATTAAGTATATAACAATAGGAACTGATAGTTGAACAGGACGTAATAACAATAAAATTATTAAAAATAATGTTATACCAAATATTGTACCTCCAAACTTAATATCATCCCACCATTTTAAGTTAATATTTGAACAATTTGGACGTTTAGTTACACAATTATAATTACTTAAGTTATTAAAAATATAATATAGAGTATAAAATGTATAAAATAATATTAACAAAGTAGAAATTACTTTAAGTATATAGCTAACATTGCTATTAGTCATTAAAAGAATATATACAATTATAGGCTGAGTAATGTTAAAAAATAGAGCAAGTAAACTTGCTATTTTATTTGTATTTGTTTTACAATTTATATCATTCCATATAAAATATTCTAATAATTGCATAAATAAAGCCCATTCATAAGCTATACATATTATAATTATTGTTTTATTATTTTTATATTTATTAAACATATATATATTAATCAATGTACCTGTAATAAAAGCAATTAAAGAAGTAGTTGAATTCCAACACATTTTACTTATAGGGTATAAAATTGAAATTTATTTTAAATATTTGTAAAATTTTACAGGGTTTATTCTTAAGCATGTCTTATAATTATAATTTAAATGATTCTATACCAGAGGATGAGGTTGCTTATTTTATATTATCACCAATAAATATAGATTTATGTTCAGTACCTGGTATATCTAATGTAAACAAAGATTTATTTATAAAATATGGTATCCTCAATACATATCAATTCATATCTATGTTAATGGCTTTTAATGATAGAACATGTTTGAATACAGATAGACAAATAATATCAAAAGAAATATATTCAAGATCTTATATAAAATTAAGGGATGATATTAAAATAAATGAGAGTGATATTGATTTAATACTAAAATCGGCTTTTTCAAAAATAGACTGTATGATGCCTGGATTTATAGATATTGATATGTAGATAGTGAATATTTACTTAACCATTAAAAATTTTATAACTTGTAAATAAGTTATAAAATTTGTTTTTTAAACACCACCTGTAAAACAAGAGAAAGTTTTACAACATTCTTTAACATTTATTTCTAATTCTTTTTTATCAATAGAAATAATAACGTCTATAACATAAGGTAATATATTTTTAATAAAATCTAATAGTAATTCAGATTCTATAATACTTGAACCATTATTTTCTATGAATGTAATTAATATATCAATTATAGCCTGTTTTTTACTATTTCCATCTAAAACTTTATATTGTTCTATAAATTGCATAAGATTTATAACTATATTAATAATGTTACTTGGTGATATTGTTTCTTGTTCAATTATTTTTTCTAAAGATTTATATAATTTATCATATATAATTGTAATGTCTGTTTCGTTTTTACTCATTTATTTTATATTTATTTAAAATATTTATTATAAATAAATATAATGTATACTACGTTATCGAGATATAATAATAATAAACAACTTGGTAGTGAAACAGTTTCTGCTCCTAAAAATGTGAAAGGAGAATATATTGTTCCTATATATAAACCACAAACTTATGCAGCTTTAACACATAATATGAAACCAACTTATGTAGGATATTTTGATATTGGAGGTGCATATGGTAAAAATGCTAATAATCCAAATACGTTTTATGAAACTAGAAAATGCAATAGTTATTAAATAATTTATAAATTTAAACATATATATTTATAAATAAAATGCATTGGTTAATAAAATATAAGTATTACCCACCTCTTTCAAAGCATCTTTATATTGATTTATTTAAAATTTACAAGAGAGACCAAATTAAATCATATTGTCCTATTTGGATAAGAAAATATTTTTAAGTTAAATTTCAATTGGAATATGATGTTAATAATATTTATTACAAATAATTTTTAATCTAAAGTTATTAATGTAATAAATATAAATATGTATACTCAAATTAATGCCAACATTATAAAAATGATATTAGAAGATGCTTTCTTTTTAATATTAAAAGACTATATTGTAAATCGTAATCCTAGTTTGGAATGGATAGAATCTTTAGATAGAGAGATGCAAAATAGGAATAATAAAATGCCTAAAGAAATAGCTCAATTATTATTATATGTTACAGAGATTATTCAAGATGGTAAATACTATTCTATTTTTAATAAACAATTTTGTGATGATTCTAATATTATTTATCAGTTAGAATATAAAAATAAAGAAATAACCTTAACTAAAGTTAATGATTTAGAAATTATAAAAGATGATGAAGTAATTATGGAAATTATGTTAAAAAATTTACTAGATAATAAAGTTAAAATAATATTTAATAGTTTTTTACAACATACAGAATTTAAAAATATGCACGATATTAGAAATTTCTTAATAAATAAGTATTCATTATAACATAATAACATCCATAGAATGGGCTGAAATAGGTATCATGTCTATCCCTAAACTAGAATATGAGCTTTCAGAATGTAATCTATTTCTACAAATAGGACATTTTTTAGGTTTTAAATTACAAAAACATTTTTGACATATGGTATGTTTACACATAGTTTTTATATTTGTTGGTTCCATACATACACAGCATTCAGATATATTATCAAATAAATTTATATAAGATAATTTAATATCGTGAATACTTTGAATTTCATCTCTATGATAAATATATTTTAAAAGAGGATCATAACTAAATTGATTATATATTATATGAGAATAGAATAATAAATTATATATATCGTTAGATAATTCATCTTCATCATTAATATTTATAATTTTGGATAATAGTTGTAATTTATTATCATCATCTTCTAATTCAATATAGGCTTTTTTATATATTACATATAAAGATATTAGGTAACAACTATTATTATTAACTCTTAACGAACTTTTATTAATTATTAAAAATACTCTAATATCTAAATCATCTATTTTTTTTGAACTATCTAAATTTATTATTATTTTTTCTTTAATATTTAATGTGTTAATAATTATATTAGAATAAAAATAGGTTAAGTTCTCAAGATCTGAGACTGTTTTATCATCTAAATTAGTAAATATCATATCATAATCTACATTAGTTATGTAATCAGAATGTAACTCATTTAAAAAATAAGTAATATACTTATCTGAATCTATAAAATTATACATTTTATGTTAGTGGAATTTTAATATTTAAATTACTAACTAAGATTTTTGTTTATACAACTATTATTAAATAAATTATAAATTTTAATTTATAATTTATATTTCAATGTTTATTTATATATATTTATTATATTTATTTATTCTTCATCATCATAATACTCCTTTTGTGAACTCTCATCTAATTCTAACCACATTTTTGACAAAATATGTGTAATCTCTTTAACTCCTTTATCTTTATTATCTTCTTTTACAGATTTTCTTTTTTCTTTACAGAACTTAATAAATGCTTTCTTCTTATTACCTGAAGTAGGTTCTACCTTTTTAGTTTTATCTTTTACCTCTTTGTCTTCTTTTGCCTTTTTAGAAGTTTTTTTAGTATTTTTTGTTTTAGGTTCAGGTTCAGATTCAACTTCCTCATTTCCAGCTCCTTTATATTCAGAAATTTCGTTATTGAATCTAATCTTATCTTCCTCTTCAAGTTGTTTATATTTATTTTTAATTTCATCACTTTCAGATTTCCAATTTAAACCTAATTGTTTTGAGATAGCAGGACCTTTCATATCAGGATTAGATTCCTTAACACTGGCTCTATTATCCGATGCATAAAACATATATGCTGTTTTTACACCTTTTGGAGCATCTTTATCTTTGATCTTCTTTATTTTCTTTGTCTTAGAAGATTCTGTTTCGATTTCAGTAGAAGGAACATAATTAGCCATTTCTGTTTCATATCTAATTTTATCATTATTTGCTTTTTCATCATAAATAGCTTTTTCATCATCTGATAACAATTTCCATCTTTCACTAACAACCTTAGAAATTTGAGCTACAGATAATTCAGGATTTTCTGCTTTTATCTCACCTCTTTTATCAGATAAAAATATGAAAAAAGCTGTCAAAGGCTTTTTAGGTTTATTTTCATCCTTAGGCTTTTTACTCTTTTTACTATTTCTAGGTTTTTTATCATCTTTAGATTCTTTAGATATAAAATCAGTAATCATCTTTACAAAAGCAGATTGATTTTCCTTAGAATTCCATTGTTCAATAATATTCTTATCAGTGTATGTATTCAAAAAGAATACAACAAAGTTATTCATTAACCCAATAATTCCACTAATAATTCCCGACATAATATCCGAAAATAAAAGGTATTTTTGTATGTAAAATTCAATTTTTTTTTATATCAATAAAATTATTAAATAAGGCTAGTTTTTAATAGTTTTTAAAAATGTTTTTAGTATTAAATAAATGGATATAACTCGTGAAATTAATAATTCAAACATTAATAATATAAGAAATGAAATAAATAGAAAAAAAGGTTGTGATCCTTATTTTGCAACTGCACCTATTACTACAAACGTAGTTACTGATTATGATAATTTTCCTTATAAAAGATATTATAGAGGTGTTCCTAGTTCTTATAAACCAATAGTAGCTGAAAGAGAAGCAGGATGGAGAAAAAGAGAAGAACAATGTTATGATAAACAAAATATGTTAATAGAATTAAGTTACCCAAATCATTGTTTTGAAACAGCATGTAGTACTGTATATCCATGTTATCCAGATTATTTAGCAAAATATTCCGATCGTGAAGCACTTAATGTTATGTTAAATAAATCTTGTATAATTGAATATAGATAAAATTATTTTAAACAAGCAATGTATCTTTTTTAATTAGTTTTTGACCTTTAAAATACTTGTTATAATATTTTTTAATAAAATCAATATTATCATTCCAATTGTTTGGTATATTAATAATGTTAATCCAATCTAATTGAAAACTATGTTGTTTTATTAATTGTAATGTATCTTGATCTATCATATTACTAATAGTAAGAGAAAGTAAATTTTTTGGTATATATTCTCTTAGTACTTGTATTATATGATTTATGTATAAACATTTTTCATCAATATAAATATCTATACCATCACATCCTAAATCTGTTAATAAAGAAACTATAGGATAAGGGTCATAATAATAATAATCAAAATTTCCACGTAAACATAGCATTACAATTTTATTTTGATTTTTCATATTCTTTATAAAAGATTTTAATCTATTAAAACTTATAATTGCACCCAATATATCTGTTAATTCATTTGAACGCTTTTTATAAGTACAATTTGCATCTATATAACATAAAAATATAATATTTATATTATCTTTTATTTTAATAGTATGTAAATCATATTGTATATTACAATATATTCCAACTGGTTTATGGTCTTTTAAAATATTACGTAAAAACATTTATTATAAATAGATTTATTTTTAAAATTAATTTAAAAGTAAGATTTTTATTTATAAAATTGAGCCATTATAATACAGTGGTAGTATAGTTGCCTTGTAAGCAATCAACCTGAGTTCGATTCTCAGTGATGGCATTTATAATATAAAACAAATTGTGTTTTATATTGTATATATTTATAATTTAGTATATTGTATATTTTTATTATATGAGTTTGAAATATTTTTTGCAATATTACTTAATATACCTGATTGTATAGCACTTCCTAGTATTAATAAAATACCTAATGATATAATTGTATTAGGTGAATTACCAACACTAGTTATACATTTAGAAGCTAAATTTGTTGTTGCTCCTAAATATATTAGTAACGCTCCTAATATTCCAGTTATAATCAAATATGTATTCATACTAAAATTTGTAAAAGAACTACCACAATTAAATTCACATATAAAGAAAGCGAATGATAAAGACAATAAAGATGAACCTATTAACAGTATAACTTTATTATTTGATTTGATATTTTGATTATTTTTACATAAAGGATTTTCTAACGAATTTTCAATTTCCCAACTTATTCTAGTAATAATATAACTTATAATTAATACCATTAAAGTAAATGCGCGATTTAAGCTAAAATTTTTATAAAATAATCCAATTATTACTATAATTATAGTAATTAATAATAAATCTATAAAAGTACTCATAATATTTTATTATTATTAATAAAATTTAAATAATTATTATTAAATAATAATAATTAAATGAAATTATCCAACTCAGTTGAATTAGATGATAAAAATACATTTATGTTTAAATTTGAAGAAGATGATGCACTTACTAAAAATATGTTATTATATGAAATACAAAATTCATTTGATGATGATAATTATATGTCTGTAATCAAAGATAAAAGTAATGATATTTTGAAATCAGAAATTATTAAATTAAACTATAAACTAGTTTTACAACAAATATTATATGAATATAAAATTAAAAAATACAGACCAGGCTATAGACGATGGAATCAATTTTGTGATGCTTTTTTACAACCTCATAAATGGGATGATGATTAAAATAAATTAAAATTATAAATCCAAATAATAAATAAATGTCTGTAGTTAAAGAAAATTTTTTACCTTGTCTACCTTGTGTAGCAGCAATACCTTTAGCTTTAGGATTGACTGGTACAGCAGCTACTACAGCTGTTGATTCATCTATTTCATCTAAAGAAACATATAAAAAAATTAATTTTTATATAAAAATTGCAAGCATTTCGTTAGTTGTATTATTTGGAAGTATGTTTGTTTATTTTAAATTCATTAAAAAATGCACCTCTTGTAACATTTAATTTCTAATTAAACCTATATTATAGTATAAATTACATTGTTTATATAATTCAGTCATAAAACCAAAATTAGGGTTAATAAAGTGTCGTTTTTTTCTTACTAAATTTAGCACATAATTTATCATCTCATTAGGTATAATAGTAAATCTTTTAATAAGATATAAATCAAACATAATATAATTTAGAATAATTGTAGAACTTCTGCTTATACCTGCATAACAATGTATAAGCACATTTTCGTTTTTATTTAAATGTTTTATAATAAATGCCAAAGTTGGTTTAAAATACATATTTATGTTTGTAAGATGACTATCTGGTATATAAATATACATAAAATCTATATTATTATTTTTATAATATTGTATTATTTCAGGTGGTTTAGGACGTGTTTCTAAAGTAATAACACCTTTTATTTTATATTTTTCTATTACACGTGGATTATTGCTTGTATACCAATTAGAAATAAAAATTTTTGGATATACTTCAACTATATCTTCATATAAATTATTCATTTTATATTAAAAGAAATAATATAAAATTATTTTAAGCTAATTAATACTTATTTTATTGATGGAAAACCTCTGAAGAAACATCAATATTAAATTTAGATGATAATTCCTTAACTTCATTATTTATTGATACTGGTCCACAACAATATATACATTTTTTATAAGATATATCAGTACTTGCAAAATTAGTTATTATTTCTGTTAAATTTGGTTTAGAAAGTATAACAGGTACATTAAAATCATCTATAGTATTTTTATAATTAGTTATATATATTTGTATATCTATAAAATTACTATCTAGATTAGATATTATATTCTTAAAAGGTTCTACCAAAGATTCATGTTTTAATATCCATATAAATGTTGTTTTAATATAATGAAATTTAAACTTATTTTCGTTAATTTCATGTAAAATTGATAACATTGGTGTAAAACCGATTCCACCCGAAATTAACAATATAGAATTATATTTATTTTTATAATCAAAGTTCAATTCACCATATGGACCTTGTACAAATATAGTATCAGTAAGTTGAGTATTTTTCATTTTATTTGACCAAGTATCTACTCCCATATCTTTTATACAAAATAATAATGTATTATTTTCATTATATACCATACTTAGAGGATGCCATTCAAATATCGAAATATTTTTATTACAAACCATAAAATAGCATCCAGGATATGTTTTAATATTTTTATTTAATTTAACTTTCAATATACAACCAGATGTATTATACTCATCAAAACCAATCGTTTTTATTTCAGTTATCGTAGTTAATTTAGTATTATACATCCTTAAAAATAAATCAATAACATATAATAATAACGCTATTGCTATAATATATAACGTCTGTATTTTATGTAAAATACCAAATACTATTATGAATATTAATAATATCCTATGAGAATAATAAAAAAACTCATAATATTTAATCCTTATTACCCAAATAGAAAACAGCGAATTTAGAATTACACACAATGTAGATAATGTACCCATTAAAGGATGTCCAGGTTCAAATAAAAACTTTAAATTATAAATATATACAGTTGCACCCAACTTTATTATATTTGATAAAGTAAATAGTATAGTCATTGTTTTATGTAAATATAATAAACGCTCTTGTGGTAATTTAAATATTATTTTCCATATGCTATTATGTGTTATTGGTAACATTAATAACACAAAATTAATAGATATCCATTCACCCAATAATACTAAAATTTTTGGTCTCATAAAACAATAAACTAATGAAGCAATCCACCAAGATATATACAAACATATTGTTACTATATTAACAACAGATAATGTTCCAAAATAAGGTATAATAACAGAATTATTAAAACATTTAACATTGCATTTTTTGATAAAATAAACACATAATAGATAAATACTAAATAAAATTGATGTTCCAATAGTTAGATAATAATTATTTCCTATTGTTTTTTCATTTTTAAAAGTATTTCCATTCAGAAAATTTACATCAAAAGTATTATATATATCATGAAAAGATATAAAATTATCTGAAAACTCGTTTCCTATAGCATATATTATATTTATATCATTATTAATATCTATTTTAACATCATTTTCATTATTTGTATCTAATAACCTTGAAAATTCTAAAGTAAGCACATTATCTATAGCAGATAATTTACTTTTTATTAAATATTCTTTTGGTTTTCTATATTTTAGCATTTCTATACCATTAAATCTACTCTCAGGTGGAATAATATACGCTTGTATATTCATATTAATATTATTATACACTCCAATTATTGTATCAGCATTATCCATAAGCCCTTTTTCCCTTGTAAAAGCTATACCAAACCATATAGGTGTGTTATATATATTTATACTTGAAATTATAGTTATTATATCATTATTTATTTCCCAACCAAAATTCATATTATTATTAAGTGCATCCAACGGTAACTTATTTGTAGGATACGAACTACTAATTTGACCTGGATCTGTTTGTATAGTTGGTGTTGCATCTGTAGTTATTTCACTAATGGGATTAACATATTTTAAATTAAATCGTTTTATTTTTACTGGAGTAAATGTTTGAGCATATGTAAAAGTTATATTTAAATCATCTTTTAAACTTGGATTCCATTTATAATACCATGTTTTACTTAATTTAGTTGAATACATTCTAGTATTATTACAATTAGCTATATTAACTCCTTCATCTAAAAGGGGATTATTTTCAATCTGAACATCTGAAAACATACGTGATAACGACCCATGATTAACATCAACCATAATTCCAAGTGTTTTTTCACTTATAAATTGTAGAAGAATTTCTTGATTAATATCTGTAAAATAATTTATATTTTGTTGATTATATTTAGCAATAAACAAAATTGAATTAGTATCATCTAATATAGCTTTACCTCCCATATAATTATCTTTAAAATTAGGTAATGTACAATTAAATTTATTTTGATAGTCTATTCCCCATGAATATACATTTTTTATAATATTAAAATATAAAATAGACTTTAATAATCTTAACATTTTTATTTATTATTTTATTACAATTTATTTTATTAAATCATTATTTAAAGATTTAGTTTTTTATATAAAAATGAGTGGTCAGTTAGCTCAGTAGGTAGAGCACCAGACTGTTAATCTGGTGGTCAAAGGTTCGATCCCTTTACTGACCGAAATAAAATATAATTAATTAATTATATTTTATATAAATGGAAAAATTTGAAACTATAGAAACTTGGCATTCAAGTCATTCATCAATATCAGAAAAACGTTTTTCGAAACCATTGAAAGAAGGCATAAAAGATCTCGAATTTCAACTAAAAAATATCAATGATATAATAAATTTTTTAAATAGATCATCTGATACTAGAACTAAAAAGAAATATTAAATTACTTTTAAATTTTTAAGTAAATATTCATAATATTTTAATAAAGAAGGTAGATGTATGTCTAATACATGTCCATGTTGAACAGTACTTTCACCTTTTATCTTAACAGTAAATGGGAATGGTAAAACAGTGTAAGTATTTACAATATTTGGAATATAAACATCAGCCACTAAATGTTCAGGGAAATTTAAATCAATGTATTTAATATGATAAGGATAACCTACTATTTGTAAAATTTTTTTCATTCCATTTCTATTAATTAAATATGAAGCAAAAGACCAATTTTTATCTTCAAATTTTTTGTAATTTAATTCATTCATTGATAAATTTTTAAATATATCTATATTACCAGTGTGTAGTTGTAATATTTCCCAATTTTTTGGAGCATTATCAACTATCTCTTCTATTGAAAAAGAAGTTTTATAGGGTTCAGTATATATATCGTCTTCACAAATCATAGCAATATTATCCCCATTATTATATGCTTGATGAATAGCTTTTATATGAGAAAGGGTACATGCTATAGATTTTAGATTATCAATATCATAATCTGATTTAAATGATATGGAGTCAACTGTGTCCCCGAATTTATTTTTTATTTTAGAACCATCAATTGCAGGTATTCTAGTTATATTATTTGTTATTTTAGACAATTCTTTTTCAGTTTGATTTCGTCTTTCTATACTTTTATCTAAATTAATATAATATACAGGGTATTTAAAATCTTTAAATTTATTACTATATTTTTCAATATAAGATTCATACTTTTGTAATATTTTAAAGGTATTATTTTTGAAAAATATAATCCATATTGTTATAGGTGCTAATATTAGTAAACTTCCAATAAATAAATATAACCATAACATAAACGTTTATTATATAAAATAAATTATATATACATATAATTTATTTATAACTAATACTTATATATTTATTCTCTTATTAATTGTTGACCATCTTCTAATTCGAAATTTCTTGCCTGTTCGTCTGTCATTCTGAGTCTTCTTACTGTAAGAAGAATTTCTATCTTATTCTCATCATTCATACCCTCTACGAGTTCAGGCATTTTCTTTTCCATATATCCCATACAACTACTATCATAGCATCCTCCGTACATGGAATTAGTTCCAGTTGAACAACAGCCCGACCAATACTTCCAACATTCCATACAATCTTTCTCAGATGGGTAACACTCCTTTAACCTGTAATGACCATACCTACTATCAAGTAGGTTACCTGAATGTCTGTCTTTGTAAATTTGGTACTTGTCAGAATTGACTAAGACCTTTTGCTTTACAAAATACACGTTTTTTGGATGTAAAACATCCTTATAGTACATCTCGGCATAACCCATCCCAATCTTAAAAGAGTCATTGATATCTTGAGTAATCAATAATTGAAGACGATCTTCGATATCTTCAGGTGCAACATCCTTGAGGCTGGGGCTGGCAATATAAAAAGTTCTTGCATCTTCAATATAAGTTCTAATTGCTTTAAAAGACATTGTTAAATAATATGCATGGAAATAATTATTAAATAGATATTTTATAAATTCAATTTTAACCCGATAAAATTATTGATAGAAAAATAATATAAAATAAATTATATACAAATATAATTTATTTACATAATTAATAAAATTATTTATACAAAATGATATTTTAAGAACATAAATGAGAGGCAAAAAATATTTTGAATAAGTGAGTCAGATAAATCCGCAAAATAACGTTGTTTTTCTATTTCAGTATTATAGTTTAAGAATGTAACAATATCATTGAAATTATTTATATTTGTAAAGTGTTTGATACTATTAGTATAAGTTTTTATTTCATCGTAATTATCAAATACCCATACAACTTTGTCCTTGTTAATATCTGAACTTAAAATATTGTTTAATTCTTTTATAAGATCGTCTTTCGAAATTATAGATTCGCAAGCAAATCTTTCTTCTTTTGACATATCTTTATTTTTAGTTAAACCTGAAGCAACATATTTATCATATACAAATTCACACTTAATAGGAGATAACATATTTAATATTGAAGCTTGAGTTATATTACCATGTTCATTTTTTACTATATTAACAAAAAGGGTATTTTCAATAGACAATGGTTTGTTATTTTTTGTTGTTGGATATAATTTTGCCATCATTGCATTAGTATTATAGGTAAAAATATCTTTTAGGATTTCTTTTCGCAAAGAAAGAATATTTTTAGTATTGAAATAATATGATACTTTCTCGTTCCTAAATGGGTTAATAAGGTGTAATCTAGACCATGTTTTACCTGTCATTAAAGCATAACAACTAATTTGTATAAGAGCATTATCTTTCCAGTTATTATCTTGTGATGCTTTTATTTCATATATTTCTATACTATTATCATCATTTGTTAATGAAGCATCAGCTATTCCCGTCAGCCATGGCATTTGAACAGGAACTTGTATCTTTAATTTTCCACCAGATGGCTTCATTAAAAAAGTTTTAGGTTTTAGTTTATTCCAGTATTTTCTCAATGAATCAGTAAGAGAATCACTAAGTTTCATAAATATTTTATTGGAAAGTGCAACATGTAATTGTGAATATAAATATATACCATCAAAATGTGTTTTATTGTCAAATATATTAGATTTTATATATTGACTATATCTATTTTCTGCATTTTTAATTCTATTTATAATATGACAGTATAAAGGATGTTTTCCTATATCATGAGAATGAGGATCTGGCCATTTTCCAAGCCATGTTGATGTTATTAAATTTTCAATTAAAACACCAACAAATGTTCTTTCTTCTTCTGTAGGTATTGGAGCAGTTTTATAGCTTATATCATCGTCAAAAATTTTTGAAAAATTAAAAGATTTTGTAAATTCTCTAATTTTTATTCGTGTATCATATTTAATTACAGATGCACGAATAAGTTCTGTAACACAATGTTCAATATCTATATAATCTTGAAACACAAATTCTTTTATAGTTTTACCATCTCTTATTTTAGTCTTATTTGGTGTAGGACAATTTTGAAATAAACTTAATACCCTACTATATTTATCTTCATAAGAAGGTACATACATTAATACTTTCTTTTTAGCTCTAGTTAATGCAACAGTAATAAGATTAACTACTACATCATCAGATAAATGAACAAAAGCTCTTTCCAATGGAAATGTTAAAAATATAATAACATAATCTCGTTCTAAACCTTTAGAAGAATTTGCAGTACTTAAAAAATAAGTATCTGGATCTTGTTTTTTATGATTTGTATTAACATTAAAACCAGATTCTGATAAAAATCTTCTTAATCTAGAAATATCACCCATTGCACCTTTTACAGTTATAGCAGATGAAAAAGTTAATATCATCGTTTCTTTTGGACCATGTATAGATAAAAAATCCTTTAATTCATCATAAATATGACTGTAAGAATTAAACCTTTTCCATTCTATATCAGCTGATGATACACAATTACTTGAAGTCCAATTATTTATTTTATCTTTAAATTCAGGATAATAAGTTTTCAAAGCTGTTTGTAAAGTATTTAATGTATTTTTAGGAACTCTGGGAGTTTCTGACATATAAATTTTATATGTATCAGGGCTTTCATCTAATTTCATAAAATACCATAATACACTTTCTCTCGGTTCTTTCTGAATAGATTGGAATATATCACCAGCAAAAACATATTTACTATCAGGATAAAAATGTTTTAATATTATCAAAGTCTGATATTCTAAATCTTGACACTCGTCTATAAATATAACTTTTGGTTGATAAGCAGGAATATGAGTAAATTCTTTGTTAAAACATAACTCATAAACAAATTTCCTTTTCCCTTCAAAATTTGGCAAATCTATATAAGGATACTTACCTATTTTAGCTATTTCATATATAATACTATCAAATGTTCGAACAGTTACTTTACTTGATATTCCATAATCTTTCAATTTACGTTTTATCTCATTCTTTATAGAAATATTAAATGATATAAACATAACTTCTTCTGGGCTAAATACTCTATTGATTACTCCGTTTATCAATAACCCCAATAAAAGTGTTGTCTTTCCAGAACCGAAAATTGCGTGTATAACATAATTTTTATGTTTAAACTTATTAAATATATCTAAAACATCTTTTTGTTCTTTTCTCCATGGAAAAAGAATACATTTTTTATATGTTGAAATTCGGTTAACATAATCAGATCTACTTTTTAAACAATATGTACTACCTATATCATATAATAGTTTTTTCATATCTTTTATTTTCAGATCATCAATATTTTTATTCCATAATTCATCATACATATTTGTAATACTCATAACGAGTCATTCATATTTTATGAAAATTTATACCATAAAATTTCAAATTTATTTTAGTTTTGTAGAATTATAATTAATTATAAGTTTAAAATCTTTTACATCTGGATAATTTCCTTTACAACCCATAACAAATGCTATCTTACTACATGTATCTAATGATTTAATCCAAGGTTGTGGTAATAACGTAGTTATATTTTTATCTTTATGAATTTTTAAATTATCACACCATGTTATTTCACACATATTTTTTGGAATAAATTCTATTATATAATTTATAGGATTTGGAGTTACATTATTTAAAATAAGAGTGCAAACAAAGATATCATTTTGGATATCATTATGTTTTATATTAAACAAAAGATTCTCATTGAAGATATATTGATTTATCATCATTTATTTAGTTTATTTGTTTATTTAAATAAACAAAATTTAATTAGTTACTTGATTTACTAATTCCGTACAAAACTTTGTATTTTGATGCATGTCAGAAATATCTTCATGTATCTTTAAGGCTGTATCTTTAAGAAATATGTATTTATCTTTCTTATTAAATATATTTCTTTTATCTTTTTCATCTTCTATATAATTTTCAATTTGATTTCCATATTCAAAATACATATTATTCGTTTTTTCTTTCAAAACAGGTTGTATTGCTCCTATTAATTTAGTTGCCTTCTGATCTTTTATGAGATCTCCTTTTTCATTTTTATACTTAAAAACCTGTCTTGATGCATCAACACATCCATACAATAAAGTTCCATCTTCGGATGTTATTATTTCATCTTTGACAAATTTTGCAATACCAGCAATACCATCTACTATATGATTACAATTAAGTTTTGATGTTACTATATTAGAAATTCGTTCTTTTGAAAGATCAAGAGGAGCTATAAAAGTAATTTTGGTATTGTTATTATTTGTTGTAGTAGGTTTTGAAATAGCAGTTGTTGCAAGTCGTTCAAGTTTATCTTGAAGATCTTTTATTTGTTCTTTATAATTTTGTTCTTGTTGTTCAAGTTGTTGTTGAAGTTGTTCTATGAGACATTCTTGTCTTGCTATTATAATATTTTTTTCAATAATTTCTTTTTGCAAACTATTATCTTTTTTTATTAAATTACATGTTTTCTCATGTGTAATCAAAGTATTTTTAGCCGTAAATATTTTATCGCAACGATCACATTTAAAACTTTCAAGCAAATTTTTTCCTTGTATTTTTAAACAATATTTAGCTGTTAACTTATGATTGTTTAATGATGATAAAGTACTAAATGTTTTCTTACAAAAAATACATTCCATTTTATTATATTGAATAACACCTTTAAATTATGATTTTATGTATTTTATTTTTTTCTAAAATCGGATGTTTCACATAAGAAAATTATACTGAAAATAACCTTGTTTTTGTTCATTTCATTTTGTTTTATTTTTTTCTAAAATATTCTAAAATCAACCTGCAACTAAACTGAACAAAAAAATTATGTTTCAACCTGTTATAAAGTTTAAACATACATTATAATGTAAATTATTT
>JACCDO011449151.1_pt1 | contig 27386 bp, 25 predicted proteins | sample 7446101 | NCBI WGS metagenome assembly JACCDO01 (sample SAMN15323440, study PRJNA562643) | freshwater metagenome | isolation source: river surface water | place: USA:Blue River Watershed | collected 2017-08-16 | reverse complement strand
CTCAATTCCAATGGTTCCTTTTCCGGGGATGGGTGCGATGATGCGGATGCCAAGCGCTGCAAGGCTGAGCGCAATATCATCTTCCAAACTTTTGATTTTTGAAATCCTTACACCAGGAGCAGGATTGATTTCATACAAGGTTACCGTTGGACCGATGGTAGCCTTGATCTTTTCAATTTCTATCTTGTAATGATTGAGGGTTTGAATGATCTTGTTTTTGTTTTCTTCCAATTCCTCCTTGGTGATTTTGATGCCACCTGTGGTGTGGTTTTTAAGCAATTCAATGGACGGAGCTTCATAGCGAGACAAGTCCAGTTTGGGGTCGTAATCGCCAAAGTCAGCTAGTCTTTGATCCACTTCGGCACTGCTTAAAATTTCTTCTTGAGCTGGGCCTTGAACTTCCATTCCCAAATCCTCTTCAATATTGGAAAAATTGATGCCTTCTTCTGCAGTTGCAGCGGGTGTGTCGATGCTCATTTCAATGGGCTCGTTTTCCATTGGTGTCAATGGAGCTGGTGCAACAGGGGCGGAAGAAGTGGGCTCTGGCGTGAGGATTTCCAATTGACTCAACAATTCTTCCTCTGTTTCAACAGGCTCTTCATCCATCAATTTATACCGATTGCTAATGGTGGTTTCTAAGGTAGACACAGGAGTAGGCGCAGGTGCCTCTTGTGCGGGTTCTTCGGAAGTTTCAATTGTTTCAGACTCGGACAACATTTCTTCGCGTTCTGCTTTTCTCCTAAGTTTTTCTTGACGGTTCAATTTCCACCGTTCAATTCCATTTTCTACCCATTGGCCAAAATGAATCAAAAAGGAAGTGGCAGCAACGCCAATTAAGGCAACAGCTCCACCCATACGACCCAAGGTGAAAGTCAACCATTGTGCACTCCAAAGGCCATAAGCACCGACGAAACGGTCGTTGATATCCAGCACAATATGGGGAAAGGGATCTTCTTCTCGGTGATGAAAGGTGAATGCCAAAACGAGCGGAATAAAAATCATTCCGTACATCATCCAGCGAAAACTTTTGAAAAACGGGGTAGGTGTGGCCTGCACAATCAAGTAGCTGCTCAATAAAATAAGCAAGTAGCAAATGAAAAATGCACCAACACCAAATCCTTTGTACATCAAGGCGTATGCGGCCAAAGCCCCCAGTTTTCCCATCCAGTTGGAGTAGTTGGGTGTTTCACTGATGCTGGAGGCGTGGTCCCCTCCCAAAATTAAACTCAGGTCTGCATCACCATTGAGGGTAAATGAAATGCAGGCCAAAACGAGATAAATGGAGGAAAGCAATAGTCCTGTCCCAGTGATCAATTGAGATCGACGACCCAAAACACTTTGTTTCCAGGATTTTTTTTCATTCACCCATGGAATCTCATCTTCTTCTTCGATATTTGCTTTGCTTTTTGCCATGAACAGTTTAGGTTGAAGTTCAAAAATAACGCGCTGTGGTTCATCGTGGACAAAGGAATTGCCCCGTTTTCAACACCAAGAAGTGTATCACCCAGGGATAAATATCGGGAGTTGAAAAAAAATATTGTATAATCCAAAATTCATTGTATATTTGCCATCCGTTTTTAAGACACAATGGCAAAAAAAGGTAACAGAGTTCAAGTGATTATGGAGTGCACCGAGCACAAGGAGTCGGGCATGCCAGGAACTAGCAGATATATCACAACCAAAAACAGAAAGAACACCCCAGATCGTTTGGAGATGAAGAAATACAATCCCATCTTGAAGCGTATGACCGTTCACAAAGAGATTAAATAATTAAGCCATGGCAAAGAAGGTAGTTGCAACGTTGCAAACGGGTGGTGGTAAAAACCACACCAAGGTGATTAAAATGGTTAAATCACCCAAATCAGGATCTTATTCTTTCAAAGAAGAGATTGTACACAACGACAAAATTGCTGAGTGGTTTACCAAAGCCTAATCAGTCATTGATAATTGTTCAAAGGCTTTTTCGAAAGAAAAGGCCTTTTTTATTCTAAAGAGATGGCAATGAATTTTTTTAAGCGCCTCTTCTCCTCAGAGAAAAAGGAAACGCTCAACCAAGGATTGGAAAAGACGAGAACTGGTTTGTTTTCCAAGTTGGCCCGCATTGTTGTGGGCAAGTCCTCCATCGATGATGAAGTATTGGACAATCTAGAAGAAGTCCTTATCGGCTCGGATGTCGGCGTATCGACCACTCTAAAAATCATTGAGCGCATTCAAGCCCGTGTCTCCAAGGACAAATACATGGGGACCGAGGAATTGAATTCCATATTGAAGGAAGAGATTGCGTTGTTGCTGGCTTCTTATGATGGGGAGGATTCCGAAGATGTTTTTATACCCAAGTTAGCCACGCCCTATGTGATTATGGTGGTCGGGGTGAACGGCGTTGGAAAAACAACCACCATTGGAAAGTTGGCTTTTCAATTGCAAAAGCAGGGGAAAAAAGTGGTTTTGGGTGCGGCAGATACCTTTCGTGCTGCAGCGATTGATCAATTGAAAATATGGGGTGATCGCGCCAATGCAACGGTCATCGCGCAAAATATGGGTTCCGACCCTGCCTCTGTTGCGTTTGATACCCTGCAACATGCAGTAGCTCAGCAGGCCGATGTGGTCATCATTGATACAGCGGGTCGCTTGCACAACAAAGTGGGATTGATGCAAGAGCTTTCTAAAATCAAGCGGGTCATGGACAAGATTGTGCCCAATGCACCTCATGAAGTTTTATTGGTTTTGGATGGTTCTACAGGTCAAAATGCTTTTGAACAAGCCAAACAATTTACAGCAGCTACCGATGTCAATGCGCTGGCCATCACCAAAATAGATGGAACGGCAAAAGGAGGCGTTGCTATAGAGATTTCAGACCAATTTAATATACCAGTGAAATACATTGGCATTGGAGAAAAACCGGAACAACTGCAAATTTTTAATCGCTTCGAGTTTGTGGATTCATTGTTCGCTGAAGAAAATCAATCATGAAGACCAAGACGCTAAAAAAGAACAAGGTCAATGTGGTGACATTGGGTTGTGCCAAAAATATATTTGACAGTGAGGTAATGATGGCCCAGTTAAAGGCCAATGATTATGATGTGCATCACGAGTCAGAAGACCAAGATTCTTCCATTGTGATTATCAATACCTGTGGTTTTATCGATAACGCCAAGGAAGAGTCCATCAATACCATTTTGGCTTGGGCCAAAGAGAAAGAGAAGGGCAACGTTGATAAAGTATTGGTGACCGGTTGTTTGGGAGAGCGCTATCGCGATGTTTTAGAAAAAGACATTCCAGAGGTGGATGGAATATTTGGTACCCGTGAATTGCCCCGTTTGCTCAAAACGTTAAAGGCGGATTACAAGCATGAACTGGTAGGAGAGCGTTTGCTAACCACCCCCAGTCATTATGCTTATTTCAAAATTGCTGAGGGGTGTGATCGCCCATGTTCCTTTTGCGCCATCCCATTGATGCGCGGAAAGCATTTGTCTACGCCAATGGAAGACTTGGTAACGCAGGCCAAAGGATTGGCCAAGAATGGGGTCAAAGAATTGATTTTGATTGCGCAGGATTTGACCTTCTACGGTTTGGATTTGTACAAGGATAGAAAGTTGGCCGATCTACTCAGAAACTTATCGGATGTGGAAGGCATTGATTGGATTCGTTTGCAATACGCTTATCCCAGTGGATTCCCGATGGATGTTTTGGATGTGATGAACGAGCGGTCCAACATCTGCAAATATTTGGATATGCCCCTGCAACATGGGACAACCAAAATGTTGCAGGCGATGCGCCGTGGTATTACCCGTGAGAAAACCGATGCTTTGTTGCAAGACATCAGAGCCAAGGTTCCCGATATCGCTTTGCGTACAACCTTGATCACTGGATTTCCTGGTGAAACCAAACAAGATTTTGAGGAATTGGCTTCCTGGGTTGAGCAGACGAAGTTTGATCGCCTAGGTGTCTTCACTTATTCGCACGAAGAAAATACCCATGCCTTTTCGATGAAGGATGATGTACCTGCACGAACCAAGAAACAGCGTGCCAATGCCATCATGGAAATTCAATCTGAAATTTCATTGAAGAAGAATCAAGATAAGATTGGCCAGGAAATGAAAGTGCTCATTGACCGAAAGGAGGGAGAGTATTTCATCGGTCGAACAGAATTTGATTCTCCTGAGGTGGACAATGAAGTCATCATCCATGCGCCAGATCAATATTTGCGCATAGGAGATTTTGTGGACACCATCATCACAGATGCTGAACAATATGATTTGTTTGCTGAATTGAAAAATTAATTGCCAATGGACAGATTGCCGGTCATGGAAGAATTTTGCACCCTTCAAGGAGAAGGAGTGCATTCTGGATGCCCGGCTTATTTTATTCGATTGGCGGGATGTGATGTAGGATGTGTTTGGTGTGATGTCAAAGAGTCTTGGAATAAGGACGAGCATCCATTGGTTTCTGTTGAACAATTGGTGCAGAATGTATTGAGTAGCGGTGCCATTCGGGTAATTGTAACTGGTGGCGAGCCTACCATGCATAATTTGGATGAGTTGACCAATGCGCTGCGCGGACAGGGAATAAAGACCCACATAGAAACCAGCGGCGTTCATCCGATGACAGGTGTTTGGGATTGGATCACATTCTCTCCTAAGAAATTCAAATCTCCTACAGAAGAAATTTTTCAAATTTGCCATGAGATGAAGGTCATTGTCTTTCATCCCTCTGATATTCAATGGGCCATTGAGTTGTCCAAAAAGACAAAGGAAGGATGTCATCTCTTGTTGCAGCCAGAATGGGAAAGACAAGATGAATCAATGCCTTTAATCATGTCCCATTTGAATCAATATCCTCATTGGCGCCTCAGTCTTCAAACACATAAGTACATTGGTGTTCGTTAGAAATATCTGGAATTGGTTTCAAACGGTAAGCGAAAATTCAAAACGCTTTCGTGTTGCATTTTTTATTTTGTTGGTCGCCACGATGTCGCCATTGTTTGTGTCTTATTATTTTCCATCGTTGGATTCGCCGGCGCATTTGTACAATGCCAAGCTGATATTGGAAATGTTGCAAGGAGATGGTTTTGTTGTTCAACACTTTTATCATTTCAATCCGATGGTGGTTCCCAATTGGATGGGGCACGCCCTTTTGGCCTTGTTCTATTTCATCATGGGAGAGTGGTGGATGGCGGAAAAATTGATGTTGGTTCTCTATTTTGTGTCGCTGCCATTGTCCATAGATTATTTCATTAGAACCATTGGAGGGAATCGATGGTTTTCTTTTTGGTCACTGCCTTTTGTATTCAGTTTTGTCTTCTCTATTGGGTTTTACAATTATTCTTTGTCCATCATTTTTGCTTTGCTATTCCTCTCAAGGAGTTGGCATTTTTTTGAAAGACAATTTTCAGTGAAGGAAGTGTTGATGCTATTTACATTGTTATTGATGGTGTATTTTTCACATGGGTTTACTTTTTTATTGACACTTTTCATCTGGGGTGCCAGTGCGTTGCCTTATTTGATTGTTGAATGGAAAAAGCAGGAATCGATCAAGTCCCTGTTGTATCGATACATAAAGGCTGTTGTTTTGATTTTGCCTCTTGTTGTTATGTATCGATTGAATACAGCCTATCACAGTGGTATACCTACCTTTTTAGAAAGAGCGGATTTGATCAAGGACTTGTTCAGATGGCGTTCATTGATCGTTTACCATGAGGGGAAAGAGGAACGCTGGACGGTACTGATGTCAGTGCTGACAATCGCGCTTTTGGTGTTGGTTTTTGTACGAACCAAATTTCGTTTTACTCTTCCTCAACAGCGTTTGATTCTTACGGGGATAACATTATTTATGCTGTTTTTTTTATTGCCAGATAACACGGGGAGTGCGGGATTTATCTCAGTGCGTATTCAAGGTTGGTTGGCTTTGATGACAATGGTTTTCATATCTGTTTCAACAGTCCCCAACCGAATGTCATTGGTAACAACAATGTTGATGTTGGTTGCGCATTTTGCGTTGGTTAATTTTCATAGCAAAGTTGTGCGCAACGATGGCAAGTTGTTGGATCAATGCGCAGTTGCCCAGCAACACATACCAGCACATTCCGTGCTTCATTTTGAAGATCTTTCAGGAGATTGGCGGTTTCAACATTTTAGCAATTTCATCGCACTCCAATCAAAAGATGTGGCTTGCTCAGAGAATTATGAGGCCAATGTTGATTATTTTCCTTTGTGTTTTAAATCCATGAGCAAAGAAATGGTGGATTCTTTGAATTGTATTGAGCAAAAATTGATCATGAAGCCAGTGGTGAAAGATTCCATTTATGAGCATACATTGAAAGAAAGACTAACCAAAGGGAATCGTATTGTTTTCGAAAATGAATCGATTGTATTGCTGCAATCTACGAAATGAATTGTTTTACTCCTGAGTAGGCTTGGTTTCTGTTTTTTTAGTGCTTTCCTTTTTTCTCATGATCTCATGATTAAAGCCTACTGTCAACCACTGCCTGTCATTTTTTAGTAATCGGTTGTTGTAGCAAAAGCCAAAGTTCAATTGGTTGTTTTTATTGATTTTTAATTCAATATCTGCAGAATAACGCCATTCTTTTGAAAGCCCGTATTGAATCAACTCCTCGTAGCTCCGATATTGAACGGCATTGAGCCAATAGAAGTATTCTGCACTGGTGTTTAACCTGACTTTCTTCCACTTAGGAGTGGATAATTTCAATCTGCTTCTCAATAGTATTGGGCTTCGTTCCCAAGTCAATCTTTCCATTTGAACGGCGTTTCTCCAAGAACATTCAAATCGATTCTGATCTTTTTTTGATCGCAATGGTTTCAAAGAAACGGCCAAACGCACCCTGTTCCCATAATCCCAATCCGCATCATTCAGTATCATATTTTCATTCGGAAATGCAGTCCAACGGTATTGCAGTGCAAATGATAGTATTTTCTTGGGCTGAAAATGCTCGGTAACAGCTATCCCGCTCTTGGACCAGCCTTCAGGACTATAGCGCTGGAGCAATTGAAGTTCACTTTTCCATTTTTTATTGTGGCGAGTTGAAAAGGAAGCTGCGCTCCATAGCCCTGTCTGGGCATAACAAGCGGATATGATTAAAATGAAAAGAGTGGAAAGAAAACTTTGGCGCATCAATGGACAATTTCAAGTGTTGGTGCTATGACAACTTGTTCTTTTTCGGAGATGGTGATTTTCTCAAGAATGGTATTGGTCATTTCTCCAGTAGTCAAATCTTTTGACAAGACGTAAACCTGGTAATTGCCCATTTGCAATTGATCAAAGCTGTATTTTCCATTGGCTCCGGTTCTGGTGGATTCATGGTATTGATCGCCATCACCATAGATTAAATAAACCCGCTCATCCGTAATGGCCGTCGATGCACCATTCTCGTCGGCGACACCTTGTTGCCCCACATCCAAAAGGAAAGATGTGGTGACATCATCGGGGTCAGGGATATTCATGTTGGTTAAAGCGGTGAGTTGAATCATGTCTCCATTCTTGACGATGTTGTATTGATTGCCTACTGTATTGAGCAAGGCATCATACACTGCGTTGGCGATGGTTGTATCTGAATCGCTGTAGTTAAAGACAATGGCGTAACCCGTTCGCCCGGACAGTTGAGGGTCACCATTGCTCACCCAAGTTGGGTTATTGAACCAATAATAGTAGTTTTGTCCATCTGGTTGATTGACAATAAAGTAATCGCCATGCTCAATCTCTTGGCCGGGAGTTACGGTGAGGTCGATGATTTCTGGGCGTCCAAGGTTAATGTTTCGTCCAGTAACAGCACCTTCAATGGAAGATGATCCCCCGGGTCCTTCGGGTTTGGTGCAGCCAATGGTAGAGGCCATGGCCAGTAGAATAAAGTAGTGTTTGGTCATAATATCAATATTTTTTGGTGAATCACTTGGTTGTTCTGCAATACAACTCGAACGGTGTACATTCCAGCTGGGAGAAGGGTCGTATGAATGTTGGTGCGGTAACTGCCAGAAGTTTGATTTTCAGAAACCGAAATGGGCCATTGCAGTTGTCCGATGCTGTTGAAAAATTCAATGCGATGGATGGGTTGCAAAGATTGGATTTGAATGTCTTGGTTATTTACAATAGGGTTGGGGAAAATTTTAACCAATTCATTGACAGGTTTGGTCATTATTCCTGCGCTGAGGTCACAAGGATTGCCGAACATATTGGCATCCATCCATGCTGTTCTTTGTAAGAGCCAAGATTTTAGATAGTCCACTTCTTCTTGGAAAGTATTGCCCACAAAATTATTGGGCCAAACATAATTGCCCAAAATGGGCCAACGCACAAAGTGTCTCTCGCTTGCTTCAGACAACACATTGGCAACACTGTCAATGTAGTGCGTAAGGTGCTCGTCGCTCCATGGACCTTGACGCAATGTCTGCCATCTGCAATGGGTTTGGTTGGCATAAATGCTATCCTCTAATAAACGATGCCACCAGAATGGGTTGTCCAAACCACCTGCACAAAAATTGTTGAAGTTCATTTCCCAACCCTCGATATTGGGACCATCACAATAGTTGGAATTGCCTAGGGCTATGTTAAAATCCCACAAAGGTCCAGCCACTAGTTTTCCGCCTTCGCTGAATCGTTCCTTATAAAGAAAAGTGGAAATGCGATAGCCATCGACATTTTTGGTGATTTCATTGGCCAAGAAAAAGTCGATGAACGAAGAGGCATCAATGAACTGAGAATACCCCACTGTGGGATGATTGAAGAGTACGCTATCCATCAAAATATTTTCCCACGTTGTGACATAATCTTGGATATAGTTTAGTTGGGCCGGATGCAGCACGGAAATATCTGGATCGTGCAATTGGAAAGTCGTATTGATGTTGCTGGGCGGAGCGCCATAATAAGGAGAAGACCAAGCCACCACACCTCCAGCAGTAGTTTTGTCCACCTTGAGAATGTATCCTCCCGTGAGCTCATTATCCAAAGTGTCTGCAGGCATCAGGGGATCGATGTTGACGCGACCTGGATTGATCTTAATCCGTTCCATGAAAACATAGATGCCAATGTAGTCGCCGTTGAGAACCACTTCACAGAATTGGGTTCGGGGAGCCCATCGACCTTGGTCCCTTCCCATCTGATAGGTAAGCACATTGCGCATACAGGATTTGTCAGTGTAAGGTGCGTATAAAATCCAATCGTTGTCCATGGGCCAATCAAAAATGGACGCATTGTAATTGACACTATCTGGACCTCGGGTTTCCAAACCATAAGATTTTGCTGGAAAGCCATTGGATGATGATCCCCTTCTCTCAATGGCGATGAGTCCACTGAATTCATTGAAATCATCGCTGAGGGAGTTGGTCATGCCTGCACCATTGTTGATGATGCCCATGGTTCCGTTGATTTTGGGCTCGTCAGGGATGGTGATGCCATAGGTATCAATCACCACAATGGGTAAATTGGAAGTGTAAAAAGAGAATGGAGGAGTAAACCAATTGGGGATAGGACCATAGAACACATCGGGGGTAGTTATCCCGGCATGAAGAAAACCTCGCGATGTGAAATCCGAAGAGTTGGTGCTTTGATTGTGCGTAGCGATGGACAGAACGTTATTGCCTGCCAATAATAAAGAGGAGGAGATGTTGTGTGAAATGACAAACTGTTCTGGATTTCCTCCGTTGTACATTACCGCTTCATGAGACCCTGAGGCGGGTTCGTTGAAAGCAGGTGTTACGCCTTGATCTATGTTGCCACGAGCGATTTCGGTACCATTGAGGTAAGCGATAAAACCATCATCATAATCCATGTTGAGGACAAGTTGATGAATGAGTGAGGGGTCGTCAACATTGAATTGTATTCTTTGGTACAGGCATATGGAACCTGCGGGGATGGAGGTGGAATCATCGTTGTCCCCAAAGCCAAATCCACCTTGTCCTGTTGGCCAAGCTGAGTCATCAAAGTTCAGTGCATTCCAATCGATAATGGCTGAATTTGGTACAAAGTAGTGCCAATTATCATGGTCAAATACAATGGTCTCCCAGTGATCTACTTGTGCAAAAAGTAAGGTTTGTGGTAAGGCAAAAGCAATCATCACCCAACCCAGCAGCTTTCCTCTTTTCATGAGCGGAAAGATAAGAAAATGTTAGGGAAATGTAAAGATTTAGTTTTCAGGATATCCAGCCTCAACCCATTTGCGACAAGCCTCGATCTCGCAATCAGAAAGTTTTCCTCCTTTGGGCATGGCTGAGCACTGACTCAGTTGCTCAATGGAGCACAACCACAATCCTGAATTATCGGCATTTTTAACTTCTGCGAAATTGGTCAAAGGGATTCCAGCTGAAGGATTGGTTCCAGAGTGGCAACCAGTACAATTGGATTCCATGATGGATTTGATGCGTCCGTTGAAAGAGAAAATGGTATTGTCGCATTTGGGACTGCCGTACAAAACCGTTTCGACGTCGTAATAGCAACCGCTTAAGGCTCCAAGAATAAAGATATAAATCAAGTATTTTTTCATTTTCTAATTATTTGGAGCTCCTGCATTGAGCCATTTGCGGATGATGGTTTTTTGGCAATCGTTCAATCCGTTGGTGTTTTGCGGCATAATGGAATATCCTCCTGTATTGCTGATACTACCCCAAAATGCTTCACTATCTGCTACTATATCATTCCAATTATTGAATTGGTGATAGTTGTTGCCTGCATTGGAAGTTGTATGACATCCTTGACAATTGCTTTCAACAATGGGCCAAACACCTGCACTGAATGTGTAAACAGAAGTGTCACAACTTGCACATGAATTATTTTTTGCACCTTGGTTTATCCAGATCTGTATCGAATTGATTTCTTCTTCACTTAGAGAGCTGCCTCCAGGAGGCGGCATAATTTTATCCGGATTATCTTCAGTAATGGCATCAAACAAATCACTATTTCCCGCGTTTCCGGGGGCAATACTCCCTGTGCTGATGATTTGCACATAATCAGTGAGTACAATGCCTTCACTTGCTGATCCAGCATCATGACATCCTGACATGGCACAATTGGATACAAGAATGGGCAGAATGGTGTTTTGAAAATAGACTGTATCAGTAGAGCAATTTTCTGAAACAGTAGGATCGTTGGAAGGCTCTGGAATGGGTACGTCATGTTTGCACGCCATGAATATTCCGAGTGCAGAGATTATCGTAGCGGCAAAAGCAAAGTTAGTTTTCATGCGTTATTGTGTTTATTCATCCCAAGATATAACCACCTTATCCGTCACAGGGTGAGACTGACAAGCCAATATCCATCCTTTTTCAACTTCTCTGGGAGATAAAGCATGGTTGACTTTCATTTTCACTTCGCCCTCCAAAACTTTCGCGCGACAAGAAGTACAAATGCCACCTTGGCAAGAGTAGGGTGGGTCCAAACCCAAATCAATGCCTACTTCTAACAGGCTTTTTCCATTTTTGTCCACGATGGCTTCAGTTCTGGTGCCATCAATAATCAATGTAACAACGCTTTCACTCATGGTTATTGTCTTTTAAGATTTGTGTCAACGTATTGGGATTGAGCCATTCTAAGCTCCCTTCCGTACGTTGTGTCTGCTCTCCTTTTGAATTGTAAATATAAGTCATGGGAATGCTGAACACTTTCAAGTCCTTCAAAGAAGGTGTCTTAAATATGTTTAAACCGGTTCTTATTTTGAGGTCATCAATAAAAGAAAAGTCATCATCGGTAACACAAATGATGGAAATGCCGGCAGCCTGATAAGTTTTTCTAATTTGCGCGATTTCAGGAAGCTCACGCATGCAGGGTCCGCACCAATGCGCATAAAAATGAATGATGGTGACGGAGTCCTTGGAGATCATCAAGGGTTTGATTTGTCCGGACGGGTCTTCCAATTGAATGTCTTCAATAGCAATGTTGTGTGGCCACTGTCGATACAACCAAAATATGGCAATGCCAGCCATCAGCAACCAAAATCCATATTTTTGAATCCAAATTTTCATCGCCTAATAAGCCAGCATGGCTTGCATGTTGGATTTGATTTCTTCAATGTTGGGCAAGTAAGCCTGTTCTAGTGTACTATTCAAAGGTATGGCGGGTGTGACTTGGCTGCCGATGACTTTTGGAGCAGCCTCCAATGATTCAAAGCAGTTTTGGGCCACCCACCCAGCAAGGGCTTGCGCAAATCCGTTGTTGGCTGGCTCTTCTGTGAGTAAGAGGCAACGATTGGTTTTCTCAATGCTTTCTCGTATCAATGGATAATCGATGGGATTCAGTGAACGCAGATCAATGATTTCCACTTGATCTTCCATTTGCTTAGAAGCCATCTTGGCCCAATAAACGCCCATGCCATAAGTGATGACGGTAAGTGATTTTGTTGAAGTTGCTTTTTGTACCAAACGTCCTTTGCCTATGGGAATAACATAGTCTTCACTGGGTTCGATGGTTCGGGCCTCCTCTGTTCCTTTTACTTTGCTCCAATACAATCCTTTGTGTTCTAGCACAACCACTGGATTGGGGTCATGGTAAGCCGCTTTTAATAGTCCTTTTAAATCTGCGCCTGTACTCGGATAAACTACTTTGATTCCTCGGATTTGCAGCAATACACTCTCGACACTGCTGCTGTGGTAGGGCCCACCGCTTCCATATGCTCCAATGGGGACGCGGATGATGCAACTCACAGGCCATTGACCATTGCTCAAATAATAACTTCGTGAAACTTCTGTAAACAGTTGGTTCAATCCTGGCCAGATGTAATCCGCGAACTGAACTTCAACAATGGGTTTGAGCCCAACGGCACTCATTCCAACGGTGCTTCCGATGATAAACGCTTCTTGAATGGGTGTATTGAATACACGGCTGTCTCCAAACTTCTCAGCCAAAGTAGCCGCTTCGCGAAAAACGCCACCCAATCGTTTTCCTACATCTTGCCCGTACAGCAATGCGTTCGGATCTTGGGCTAAAATTTCCTGCATGGCAAACAGCGCGCTGTCCACCATTACTGTAGCTTCTTTTCCTGCAGGACTTCTTTCGCCACTTTCCTGTGTGATGGGTGTTGGAGCAAAAATATGTTCCATCAATTGATGAGGAGCTGGATCCTCAGCCAAGAGGGCACGTTGGTATTCTTGCTCAATGCGCTGTTGTTGTGAATGCCAAATTTCATCGATGGCTTCTTGGGCAAATCCCAATTTCATCAATTGCTTTTGAAACTTGGGCAGTGGATCGCGCTTTTGCGCTTCTTCCAGATCATCTCTGTACCATTCTCTTCGTACACCACTGGTGTGGTGGCCCAAGAGAGGGACTTTGCAATGCAACAGCCAAGGACGGCGATTTTTTCGAATGTCTGCAAGGATATCATGAATGACATCATAACTTGCAACAAAGTCGGTGCCATCAATGCTCTTTACTTGGATACCAGGATAGGCCTTGGCCAAGGTCGTGGCATCGCCAAATCGGATTTCTGAGGAGTGTGCGCTGATGTCCCATTCATTGTCTTGAACAAAATAAAGGATGGGCAATTGTTTCAAAGCAGCCATATGCAAAGCCTCTGACACTTCGCCTTCTGTCATAGAGGCATCCCCCAAAGAACAAATCACCACAGGGTTGTTGTTGGGATCTTGCTTGTCATGTAAACCATTTTGTTCTTTGTACCAAAGTCCCATGGCGATGCCTGTGGTTGGAATGGCCTGCATCCCGGTAGCTGAACTTTGATGAGGAATTTTCGGAAATCCAGGTCGATTCAACGCAGGGTGGCAATAGTAAGACCGACCACCAGTGAAGGGGTCAGCCTTTTTGGCCATCAATTGCATCATCAGCTCATAGGGTTGAATCCCAATTCCCAACAGAATGCTATCATCCCGATAATAAGCGGATAAATAATCAATTTCCTTCAATTGCAGTCCAAGGGCCAACTGACAAGCTTCATGACCACGCGAGGTGGCATGTACATATTTTGCAGTGACCTTCGCATTGGCCTCATAGATGTCTGATAAACTTCTGGCCTGACACATGAGCTCAAAACCCTTCATCAGTTTTTCAGCATTCAATGCCTTGGATCGTATACTTCCCACATTCATGGAACAAAAATAATAGGTAATGCGGCATTCACCCCCTTTCTTCTTTATCGTATTTTTGTGGGGTGAGTACATTGTTTTACAAATACCAAGGAACAGGGAATGATTTTGTTGTTTTGGACGGAAGGACTTTTCTCCATGTTCCCGAGGTCGATTGGATTCAGCGCATATGCCACCGCAAATGGGGTGTTGGGAGCGATGGCTTGGTCATTGTACGCCCCTCGGAAACAAATGATTTTCATATCGACTTTTATAATCCGGATGGTTCTCAAAGTTTTTGCGGGAACGGATCTCGCTGCGCAGTGTCTTTTTACATGTCGTTTTTTGACAGACCGAAAGATGATGTGACTTTTTCTGCCATTGATGGCAATCACAGTGCAACGATCGTGGGCGATGAAATAAAAATCAGCATGCGGGAGGTGAATGGAGCGGATCATTCTCCTTTTGGATGCTTCATGAATACCGGTAGCCCACACGTGGTGGTGCCTGTTGACGAATTGAATGAGCGGAATGTGAAATTAGAAGGTGCGGCGATTCGTTACGCCGATTACTTTAAACAAATGAACGGAACCAATGTGAATTTTATCCAAAAGATGGGTGAAGGTTGGGCATTGCGCACTTATGAGCGAGGTGTTGAGGCAGAGACTTTATCCTGTGGAACAGGGGTTACCGCTTCTGCTTTGTTCATATTGGAACAAGAGAAAAGATCAGGAGCGGTTGTGTTGCATACCCCAGGCGGAGTCCTTGAGGTTTCGGCAGAAAGGAAAGGCGCCTATCAATTTACCGATGTATATTTGAAAGGTTCGGTAGAAAAAGTTTTTGAAGGAAAATGGAATTATTGAAGAAAAACTTGTTGTGGATGTTGATGGTTGTGGGTATGGTCCACGCGACCACAGCCCGCAATCCCATAGTTTCTGTTTTGACGTGTTCACCAGGAAGTGAATTGTACAGTGTATTTGGTCATTCCGCTTTGCGCGTCCAGGATTCTCTCGATGGACGATTTTACGATGTTGTATACAATTACGGAACCTTTCAATTTACAGATGATTTTTATGTCCAATTTGCCCAGGGTCGATTGGATTATTTTCTATCCGTCAGCTCGTTTGGTGAGTTTCAACAAATGTATTTGTTTGATGGTCGTGGTATTCAAGAACAATATCTGTTAATGACCAATTCGGACTTGATCAGGTTGTCCGACTTGTTGATGGAGAATGCACAGCCAGAAAACGCGACCTTCCGCTATCATTTTTTCAAAGACAATTGTTCCACTCGCGTTTGGAACATCATCAAAAAAGCTTCCAGCAAACCATTGACCATTGATTTGGATGTGCCTCAATGTACCTTCCGTTCAGCCATACAAACCTATTTGGATTACATGCCATGGGGAGATTTCGGGATTGATTTGGCCTTGGGTGCTCCATGTGATGATTCGATGCAAATAGAAGATCGTGCTTTTTTGCCCGATTCATTGTTGCTTCTATTGTCACGAACCCAATACGGCTCAACTCCTCTGACCTCTCGTCCAATGGAATTGATACCAGTGGATGCAGAATTGGAATTGCCCCTTTTGAATGCCCCTGTTGTACTTTCTTGGATGATATTGGTTTTTGTTTTGGCATCAGGATTTTGGATGGCGCGAAAAGGAAAGTTGCGCACCGTTCCTGAAACCATCTTTATCAGTTTGGTCTCATTAGTGGGTTGCCTATTGGTTTTTTTATGGTTCTTCACAGATCATGATACCACCCATCAAAATTGGAATTTGATTTGGGCCAACCCATTGTGGTTTTATTTTTTATTCCGCACGCCAAGGACCTGTGCAACATGGGAGCGCCGAGTCGCCATGGGATTCGCCGCCCTGCTGTTGTCCCTTTTGTTGTTTGTCTCTTGGGTTCCTCAGACCATGCATCCTGCGATATGGCCTTTCTTGCTCACAGAGCTCTATATATTAATCAAAATCATGAAGCCATTTTGGTTCACCAAGCATTTGAATGAAAAGCAGTAAAGCCCTTCATATCCTTTCTCTCGCATTATTCGTGATGATGCTTGCTTGTAAAAAGCAGGAATTGTCATGGAATTCTGAATGGAAGGCTCCCCTGGCCGATGGCCGATTGGAGTGGTCTGATTTAATCGATAGTCGCTACTTGCTCGTGAATGATTCGGGTTGGTATGATTTGGTTTTTGATACAACGATTGAAGTGGGGATTGATACTTTGATTCAAATTCAAGATACCACCATGTCATTGGATTATTTGGCCCCTGTCTCGGTCAGTGTTCCCCCTGGAGTAATGTTGATTAATGAGGTTCAAAATCAAGCAGGGATGCTTCCTGAAGATTTCTTGTTAAAAGAGCTCAAACTGAAATCAGGCATCTTGCATTATCGCATTGTCAACCGCATTGCAGGACCATTGAATTGTCGCTACAGTATTCAAAGGGCAACCATTGAAGGAAATCCTTTGGAAATTGTTGTCGATGTCAGCGGCGGTAGCGAAAACAATCCAGGAGTCGTAGAAGGTGATTTGATTTTGGATCAAGCACAATTCGATTTGACCGGGGTAACCGGTTTTTTGGTCAACGATTTATCCACAAAAATGGAAGTACGTGCTTCATCTTCAGCAACGCAAAATGTATCGGTATTCTCTGGAGATAAAATTTCCATCGAAGTTTCTTTTATTGATCCTCAGGTTTCCTATGCCAGAGGTTATTTTGGTCAACAGGAGATCAATTGGGATGATCAATTGTCTTTGGGCAAAGATTTTCCACAAGGGAAAATTCAACTGCAGAAATTAAAGTGGGATTGTCAAATTCAAAATTGGATGGGTGTGGATGCCAGTATTCGTTGGAATCAGATTCAAATGAATCAGGTCAATCAGCAGCCATTGAATTTGCAAGCGCCAGGAATTGGTCAGGAATTGCATTTGGCAAGAGCAGAGGACTGGCAAGGTGCTGTAAACCCTCAGTTTATTGACTTGCATTGGGATGAGCAGAATTCGAATATTTTAGAAATTGCTCAATACCTTGGAGGCAATGCGCAGGTTAGTGCTACCTTCCAATTGAATCCTTTGGGCAATGTAAACGGGACCAATGATTTTATTTATCCGGACAAAATGCTACTCATACAATCGCATGTTCAAGCACCGTTGACTTTTAATGCAAAGGACCTAACGGCAGAAGAATGGTTGGATCTGGAATGGGACAGCAATGTCGATTGGAATGGCACCTTAACTTTTCAAGCAGAGAACACTTTTCCTTTTGAAGCAGATGTTGCTATCATGCACGAATCTCAGTTGTTGGGGATCATTCATCTTGCACCAGGTGGTTGGAATAGTGCTTTGAATCAATTGGAGATACAATCTACTACTTCTGCATTGACCGTTAATCAGAACCAATGGGAGGGGATTAAAGAGAACGGAGGACTGCGTTTGCGTTGGGTGTTTAATACAGCCAATTATCCTTCTTTTGTGATGATTAGACCAGAGCAGTATGCTGCGTTGAAAGTGATTGGTGATGTTACTCTTCAAACTACAATCGAATGATGAAGCTTATATTCAATATTTCCTTGTTGTTGTATACTGTCTGCACATTTGGACAAACTTTGGAAAGTCCATTTGGCGCATCCCCCAATCCTCCCGCTAAGCCTGTTTACTTTTCCATTGAAGGCGTTGGTTTGGCGCAAAGCAATGAACTCAACTTGGATTTTGTTCACAAAATTTTATATGGTGGACAGCTGAACAATTCAGTGAATCAAAACATTTGGTCCAAGTTAAGCACATCCAATCAACTGATGGGACAGCAGAGTTTTGGTGTTCAAGTCAGGTCAGCATTGGATTCGACAAGCCGCATGGGCGGTACCTTCTTTTGTATTCAATGGCAACAAGTCAAGTGGAATCACCTTCAATTTTCCAAGGATGCATTTGGTTTGGCCATGCTGGGTAACGCTCCATTACTCGGGAAGAATCTACATTTATCCGGCTCTTCGTTTTTGCAGTTTACCTATCAAAAAATGGGATTGGGAATTCAAGATCGAAAAAAAGGATATTCGATTTATCTCAATGGGATTGCTGGCGGGGAGTATTATGGATTAAATATTCAAGAAGGTCAAGTGTTTTCTGACCCATCAGGTGAATTTATAGACGCGCAATACCAGATGAGTCAATTGAAATCCGCACAGCGGAACAGTGGATTGGGATTGGGTTTGGATTTTTATTGGAGCAAGCGGCAAAGAGACGTGAAGTGGGATGTCGGAGTGAATGATTTGGGATGGATTCACTTTAAAGGACTTGAGCAAAAAGTGTGGAAAGGGGATGAGCATTTTACAGGGCTTTCCTGGTCTCAAGCCATATTGGACGGGGGGCAAGACGAAGATATACTGACCAATTGGTCGGATCCCCTAATTTCCACCAACAACAAAACCATTCACCTGCCGACCATGCTCAAGGCCAGCCTTCAAGTCAAATCCTTCGGCTATCGCTTCATTACATATTGCTTTGAAAGACAACTGGGTTGGCAGTCCATTTATTTTGCCAAAGAAAATATACCTGTAAAATGGGGTGAATTGAATTATGAAATGGCCATCAATAAAACCCTGCAAAATCGCTATGCGCTTTCAGGTCAAGTGGGCATGAACAATCGCGAAAACCGGTGGGGATTTTCTTTGTTGGCATCGGAATTACCCGGTTTTTTAATGGCCAACAGCAGGCAGTTGATGTTACAGTTGAAATTTGAAAAAAGAATTTTTTAATATGAGAAAAGAAAGAGACGAGCGCGCGTTGTCCGCATTCCCAGGTTTGAAAGGAAATCGATTTTTTTTAATTGCAGGTCCTTGCGTGGTGGAAGGAGAGGACATGGTGCACGAGATAGGTCAGGAGGTCAAGGCCATCTGTGATCGTCTTTCGATACCGTATATCTTTAAAGCTTCTTACCGCAAAGCCAATCGTTCAAGGTTGGACTCTTACACCGGCGTTGGCGATGAAAAGGCTTTGCAATGGATTGCCGATGTTGGTCAGAAGTTGGGTGTTCCAACAACAACAGATATTCACGCCGCTGATGAGGCAGCATTGGCAGCCAAGTATGTGGATGTATTGCAGATTCCGGCATTTCTTTGCCGTCAAACGGATCTGCTCATTGCTGCCGCTCAAACGGGAAAAGTAGTTAATGTGAAAAAGGGTCAATTTCTCTCTGGAGAATCGATGTCTCATGCAGTGGAAAAAATTAAGCAGTCTGGAAATCAAAATGTGTGGCTTACAGAAAGAGGTTCCATGTTTGGTTACCAAGACTTGATCGTTGATTATCGGAACATACCCGCAATGCAACAATTTGCGCCGGTGGTCATGGACTGCACGCACAGTTTGCAACAACCCAACCAATCTTCGGGGGTTACAGGTGGAAAACCAGAACTCATTGGAACCATTGCCAAAGCAGCCATTGCGACTGGTGCAGATGGATTGTTCATCGAGACCCATCCCAATCCCAAGGAAGCCAAGAGTGATGGTGCTAATATGTTGCATCTTCAACATTTAGAAGGGCTATTGATAGAATTGTGTAAAATACATGATGCCATTCATGCATAAATATCTGGTCCTTTTTCTTTTCAGCGTGTGCGGTCTTGTTGGTCAAGCACAATCTTCATCTGTGGTCATTGATACTTTGTGGTGGGATCGGATGGGGTATGGGGGAAATGAAGTTCTGGAAAGGATGGTTGTTGCAGAAGACAACGCGCTATGGGCCGTTGGTACAACTTCCAGCTCGGAGTCGTATGGTCAAGATATTTATCTCGTTCATTTGGATTCAGCCCATCAGTGCTTGGGGAGCTTCAGTTTGGGAGGAAATGGAGTAGACTTGGGTGTTGATTTGTTGTTACTGCCCAACGGCAATTTGTTGCTTTTGGGAACAACTTCAAGTTTTTCTGCTTTGGGCTATGATGCAGTTCTTTATGTTTTGGATTCCAATGGTCAGGTTTTAGAAACCAAGATCATTGAAGAAGAAGGTTGGCAATTTGCTCAACGTTTTGATGTTTCTGCAAATGGTGGAATATCAATTTCAGGGAAGGAGTTAAATGCTAGCGGAAATTGGGATTTAAGATTGTGGAAGGTAATCAGCACTGGAGCAATGAATGTCTATGATGTAGATGACCAAATGTCAATTGGTATCAATGCGCAAAATTTAGAATCTTCCTTTGTGACACATGAAAGCAATGACAATTGGTGGGGATTTGCCAGTTACTGGAATGAAGATTCTATTCCACAGACAAGAGCATTTGCCATAGATGCGCAATTCGATTTCCAATGGGATTCTGTGAATGTTGCGAATGGCGATTCAATATTGATGCACGACGCAATTGTAAAAGACAATGCCTTGATTATGGTAGGTGGCTTTTATCACAACAATCAATTCAGGCCCCAATTGATGAAATGGCAGCCAGGCTTGGGCATGTGGTCCATTTCTAATTATCCCGATTACCAGCGAGAGACCATGTTTCATGGAGTGGATTTTGCACAAGATAGTTTGGTCTATTGCGCAGTGGGTTGGTCTTTTGAGTTTGGTTTTGGAATGGGAGGCGGTTTTTACAATTTCTTTGATCAAAACGACCAATGGCTGGGAAATGGCTTCATCGGTGGCGATTTATTGTGTAAAATGAATGATGTGGTTTTTGATTTTGATAATCATTTGCACTCCGTAGGATTGGACAATAGCCATAATCAGGGTATGTCACAGCAAGCATGGTTGGTACGTGGAAATGGTTGTCTTTTTGTTCAACCCAATACCACCCAGTTGGAGAATGCCATTGCTTCTTGTTTTGAGGTTGATATTGTTTCGAATACAGTTGAAGAATTTGTTATTAAGGTCAATAATAATCAGGTTGGTTGGAATGGTCAAGCTCAGCTGATCGGGGCCTTTGACGTGATGGGGAGGAGTATTCCTATGCAGCGTATTGGACTCAATGCTGTCCGTTTGAGCACTCCGCCGCAATGTGTTTTGTTGAAGTGGGTGATGAATGGCGAGGTGTTTACCCGAAGGGTATTTATCCAAGAGTGAATCCTTTATTCGTGATTGCTTTCATTTTTTTTCGAGAAGTGCCATTCCGTTTTTTTGTTTCTTTTTGATGTTTTCAAATCGTACAATGAAGGTTGTCCTGCGTTAATCCATGCGGTGTACCAAAAGTCAGCAATGCAAGAGAAGGCACTGCGCATGCGACGTTCTACTTGATGATTCAGTTTTTGCGCATAAAGAGCGGTGTAGGCATCGCTGTATTGATAGGTGAGCACGTTGTTTCGAAAATCGATTTCCATTTTTTGTTCTATTAATTCACGTTGCACGTCTCGTTCAAATGCAAAGACGCTGTCCAAAGCGGCGTGACTTTGGTACACAATGTTCCAAATGTGTTGGTCTGGGTGCTCGATGATTGTTGCGGTATGATAAGCAAATCGGTATTCATCAAACAATTGTTCCGGTATTCTGGACTCCCATAAACCATGAATCCCATGCTGATTGGTTTTTTGTCCGTTGTAATTGCTCGTCGTATGCAGAGGAACATGCGCATCGCCTATGTAATGGCCAATTTCGGCACTCAGTTGAAGGATTCTGTTTTTGTCTTTGGATACAAATGCTTCTGTCAATTGGTTCAATTGATGTTGTATGTGCCAAGGAACGATTCCTCGGGCACGCAAGCTATCTTCATCGAATTGGCAAATTGCCTTGGCCCATGTGGTGGGCATTTTGGGAAGACGATCATTGATATAATAGTGGTCCAAATCAATATAGTGTTTTTCAGCTTCTCCTTTAACACTGTGTCTTCGTCGATCGGGATCTACACTGTGCTCGATGAGATAAGGCAAATTGGATTTATAGAAATCAAATAGGGGGGAGGGCAGGCAAAAGACAGCCAGTTCATTGATTTTTTTGTGTCCGTAGAAGCCCCAATCCAGCTTGTGGTCTGGACATGACGCTTCGGGCGTTGATGATAAAATCAACGCCCAGAAAATCAATAAAAATCTATTCTTCAAGTTTTACAAGCGCTCCGTTCCTGAGGATGGGGATGCAAGGAACGGTGTTCGATGTCAAGCAATACTTGACATCTTTCTGAATCTTTAAATGAATGAGCCTTCTGCGGTGAGAGGAGGCGCGTAAAAAGCTCCAAAGGTGCTCCTTGGCGCTTTTGTAAATGAATTTTGCAGCCACCGTGCTGTCCTCATTGGCCCTGAATTTTCGGGACTCAATGAGAATGTCAGCGATGGCTCCACCGCAAATGGTATCTTCTAAATTGACCTTATCTTTCCAGCCAGATGCCAAGATGAGGGTATTCTTGTGTTGCTTGATGAGCCAATCACACAGGTATTGTAAATTGTTCAAACAACCAATGACGACAGTGGCATCATTTTTTGCAATGTCTATTGCTTTGGTGCCATTGGTGGTGGTGAGCACAACCGTTTGGCCTTTCATATCGTTGTCGATGTATACGTAGGGCGAGTTACCAAAGTCAAAACCATCCACCACTTGACCATCTCTTTCTGCACCAACAATGTAACCTTTTGATTTGTAATCGATGGCTTCTTCCAATGTAGCCACCGGAATGATTTTTTCTACTCCGTAATGCAAAGCAGTGGTCATTGCACTGGTTGCACGCAAAACGTCGATGACGACAACGATGTCGAAATCCCCCTTGTACAGAGCATACTGCCCTGGGGTGTAGCACACTTCTACAAGTTTGCGTTCAACGTTGATCACGGTCTTAGGATTGTTGGTAAAAGGGAAGGGAAACCACCTGAGCTTTGAGCTGCTTTCCTCTGATCATGATATAAATTTCCGAACCCACAGTGCTCATGGCAATGGGCACATATCCCATACCAATGGCCTTACTCAAACTGGGTGATTGCGTACCACTCGTCACTACACCAATGATGCTGCCATCTGCTTGGGCAATTTCATATCCATGACGAGGAATCCCTTTGTCAATCATTTCAAATCCTACCAACTTCTTGGTAACACCAGTCGCTTTTTGTTCTTTCAATGCTGCAGAGTGATTGAAGTCTTTGGTGAATTTCGTGATCCATCCCAATCCCGCCTCCAATGGGGAAGTGGTATCATCAATGTCGTTTCCGTACAAACAGAATCCCATTTCCAATCGCAAGGTGTCTCTGGCTCCCAAACCTATGGGTTGAATGCCGAACTCAGCACCAGCTTCCATAACGGCATTCCAAATTTCCTTGGCATCTTCGTTCTTGAAATAAATTTCACAGCCGCCTGCACCAGTATATCCTGTCGTAGCAAAAATGACATCCGTTTTTCCAGCAAAAGTTCCTCGCTGCACGGTATAATATTCCATGTCGATGACATTCATCGATGTCAGTTTTTGCATGGCCTTCAACGCCATTGGACCTTGAATCGCCAACAATGAATAATCATCGGAAACATTGCTCATCTCCGCACCAATTTCTTGGTTGAATGATTGAATCCAATTCCAATCTTTGTCAATATTAGAAGCATTGACCACCAAAAAATATTCCTCAGGTCCAAATCGATAAACCAACAAATCATCTACAATGCCACCAGATAAATTGGGCAAACAACTGTACTGTACTTTGCCATCAAACAACTTAGAGGCGTCATTTGAAGTAACCTTTTGAATCAAATCCAAGGCTTTTGGACCTTTGACCCAAAATTCGCCCATGTGGCTGACATCAAAAACACCCACTGCTTTTCTCACGCAATGGTGTTCTTCAATCAATCCCTTGTATTGCACAGGCATATTGTATCCCGCAAAAGGAACCATCTTGGCCCCCAAGGACTCATGCACTGAAGTCAGTGCTGTATTCTTTAAAATTTCCGACATGCGACAAAGATAAGGATAGGTTAGTGTTGGATTTCATGTTCTACATAATCCAATACCTTATGCATCAAATGAACACGGTCTTTTCCGCGCACATTGTGCTCGTGGCCTGGATAAGCGAAAAAGTCTATAGGAATAAGGTTGGTTATGCATTTACTCAAAAAGCGCATGTTGTGCTGCATGACAACGACATTGTCATCCGCTCCATGAATCATCAATAATGGTCCGGACAAATTCTTCACGTATTCGCTCAAGTTATTGTTCTTGTATCCTTCGGGATTTTCAGCGGGGGTGTCCATGTATCGTTCCGTGTACATTACCTCATATAATGTCCAATCCAATACAGGTCCTCCTGCTACGCCGCACTTGAAAACCCCAGGCTGTCTCAGCATCATCGAGGTGGTCATGAAGCCGCCAAAACTCCATCCGTGGATGGCCAATTTGGTTTCATCCACGTAGGGCTGACTTCTCAGCCATTCGACTCCTGCCATCTGATCCTCCATCTCAACAGTGCCGAGTTGGCGGTGTATGGCTTGCTCAAAATTCTTTCCCCTGCTGGCACTGCCTCGGCCATCCAAAGTGAAAACCAAGAAATCTTTTTCAGCAAAGTAATTCATCCACAAGGAAGCGCCTGATAAATAGGCATTGTTAATCAATTGCACGTGTGGACCATTGTATACATACACCAACACAGGGTATTTCTTTTTGGGGTCAAAATTGGAAGGTTTGATGATACGGTAATTGAGGATGGTGCCATCGTGTCCGTTGATTTGTCCCACTTCTGTGATTCCAATCTTCTTGTCTTTCAATTTATCCGCAGCGTTTAACAATTCCTTTTTTACAGATCCGTTGTTGTTCAATACAACACTTTTGTTGGGGGTGTTTTTGTTGCTGTAGGTATCCAAAACCAATTTTCCATCTGCGGACAATTGCAAATCATGGATGCCGTTGGGCAAATTGATGTTTATGGTTTTCTTGTCTTGGGTGTTGTACAAATATCCGGTGGTGTTGAGCCCATCCATGCTGCGGCCTTCAACCAACATCCATTTACCACTGTTGTCAAATCCTTTAATTTTCTCCTGTTCCCAACCGTTGACTTTACCCAATACACTGCCATCTGTTTTGTAATGGAAATACTCATGGCACTCCCCACGATAAGAACGCCACAAAAACTCATCTCGCTTGCCGGGAATAAAGATGGGTGCTTGGTCTGGTTCCACCCATTTGGGATCGGTCTCTTGTAAAACCTCACCCATGTATTCTCCCTTAGTATTGTAATGCATCAACTTCAAGCGGTCCGTTTTTCTGTTGATCCAAGCGCAAAGAATGGATTCGCTGTTGGGTGTCCATCCCACATTGGTGATGTAAAATTGATCGCTTTTCTTTCCCTGTTCATCGGTGATGTTCAAGGTAATGTATCCGGCCCCAGCTTCTTTTACCCCCGCATTTCTCACAGGGAAAATATTCAAAGCTACCACCTCACTTTTCCCGCCAGACATCGGATATTTGATCATGTTCACGGTGGCTGGAACAGTTTTGTAATTCGTCAATGGGTAGTCCGCAACTTGAGATTCGTCTTTGCTATAAAAGGCAATGTAGTTTCCATCGGGCGACCAAAAAATTCCTTTTTCTATGCCATACTCATTTCTGGAAATACTTTGTCCATGCACGATGAACTCAGGATCTGAGGTGATGGCAAAATCCTTGTTGGTTCGAATGAATAAATTGTTGCCAATGGTGTAGGCCAGATGACCATTCTTGGGATGATACGCCAAATTTTCGGCACCCTCTGGTGCCTGGTTCATCTGCTTTACCTTTTTGGATTGAACATTTCCGTTGAAATATTTTCCATCGGCTTCATACCAAAATTCAAATTCCGAAGTCCATTCCAAATGGGGCATATTGGCCAAGGTATATCCCGACCATTTGGACAAATCCGTTTTGGAAATAAATGGCAAAGCCAATTCGGGCGCATTGGCATTCCCTTTCCAAAGGGTGTCATTTTTGACAAACTGATATTCATTGGTACTGTTGATCCAATTCAACTCTTGCAAATGTTCTGGATAGAATTTTCCAAACTGCTGCCGCACGGCTTCTTCAAGGGTGAGCATGGTTTGACTCAGTCCTGCTTGAACCAAGAGCATCACGAAGATGACGCTGATTTGTTTTTTCATCATATCAATTAAACGTATTAAAAATCTTTTTTAAGGTCAAACACTCCATGACATCATGCGTTCGGATGATGCTGGCTCCTTTCACAACAGCCATCATGTGAGCCAGGGTACTGCCCAGTTGTGAATCGTCTGCAGAAACTTGAAGCGCGGTTTGAATCATTTTCTTTCTTGAAACTCCCGCTAAAATAGGGCAGTTTAATGTGGATAGTGCAGACAATTGTTGCAGAAGAATTTGATTGTGCTCAAATAATTTTCCGAAACCAAATCCAGGATCAATCCAAATTTGCGCATCCGGTCTGATTTTTTGGATTTCAATCTTTTTGTTTTGTAGAAATGAAATCACTTCTGCTAACACATTCGAATAGGTGGGATGGTCTTGCATGTTTTGTGGTTGGCCTTGGGCATGCATCAATACATAGGGTACGTCGTTGTCTTTTAGGACATCCCACATCCCCTCAATCCATTGTCCTGCGGACACATCATTGATGATTTGCACACCCATGGCCATTGCTCTTCTGGCCACTTCAGGATGGAAGGTGTCAATCGAAATCAATTGTTTGGGATATTCTTTTCTGATCCATTGAAGCACGGGCTCCACCCGGGACCATTCTGTCTCGGGATCAATAAAAGTTGCACCAGGTCGCGTGCTTTGTCCTCCAACATCCAAAATGTCTAAACCACCCGCTGTCCATTGATCAATGGTGTTGCGCATCTCTTCATTGAAGCGATTGGATGACAAAAAAGAGTCGGGTGTGCAATTCACGATGCCCATGATTGCAGGGAGCTGCAGTGAATAGGTTTGCCCATGGGCAACAAATTCCAATTTTTTTTCCTCCATGTCTCGGAATGCGATTAATTTTGAACGAGTGTTCAAATATCACACGTGGAAAAGACAATTACACAATATCAATCGATAATTTCCTTATGTAAGGAGCTATTTACCAAGAAAACCCGCGACTACGGGACGGCATGGCGTATTTTGCGAACCAAAAGCTTGACCGATCAAATCTTCATCAAGGCGCAGCGCATACGCACCTTGGAGGAGACGGGGCAAAACAAAGTAGGTGAGGGCATTCAGGATGAATTCATCGGGATCATCAATTACGCCGTAATGGCCTTGATACAAATGCAATCCCATGATGATTCTGATACCGATTGGCCGTTAGAAAAAGCGGTGATGGCTTATCAAAAGGAAGTCAATACCACATTGGATTTGATGATGAAGAAAAACCATGATTATGGTGAAGCTTGGAGAGACATGCGGGTTTCTTCATTTACCGATTTGATTTTGATGAAGCTCTTGCGCATCAAGCAAATTGAAGACAATGAGGGAAAGACCATCGTCAGTGAAGGAAT
>JACCDO011470478.1_pt1 | contig 27405 bp, 22 predicted proteins | sample 7446101 | NCBI WGS metagenome assembly JACCDO01 (sample SAMN15323440, study PRJNA562643) | freshwater metagenome | isolation source: river surface water | place: USA:Blue River Watershed | collected 2017-08-16 | reverse complement strand
TCTATTTTTCGTTTAATGGTTTCTTTAACCTGCTCTTCTCTGCTATCCAAAACATGCTTTGTTAAATCCTCTGCCGTTTTTGGGTCATTCTTGTAATAATTTTGCAAAACAGACAATAGCATTTTGCCATTAATTGGCTTCTTAATTTTGCTTTTCTTGTAAACAAGCGCACCTCCATTTATGTCAAAACAATCAATCGAATTTGTTTTCATAGTACTAACGAGACCTTCGGTTAAAGACTTCTTCTTATTGGTTCGTTCTTTTATTTCTGCTTTTAATTCATTAATTTCGGTATCCATTTTTATCCATTCTTTAATATTATTAATTAATTGTTCCTTTGTCTCCATTAATTATTTATAATATTTTATATTTATATTTGTTATACAAATTATTAAATTATATTTTGATTGTTACTATTTTTCTTATTGTGTCTTTTACATAAATTATTTTCGAAAATTTTGTCACCGCACGGTGAGCCTTTATTTTTACCACTCTTTAAAATTTCTTGACATAATAAAATATTATTTGGTTCTACTACGTTTTCTACTGCCGATGAAGATATTACCACATTGTCGTTATCTAGATTGTTGTTATTTACAGTCGTTTTTGTCTTCTTATTCATTTTGGCCAATTGTACCGATTTCTTCAATTCTTCCTTTAATTTGAGCTTTTCTTCTTTTTCTTTTTCTTTTAATTTGAGTTTCTCCTCATTTGCTTTTTGTTTTGTTTCTTCCTTTAATTTGAGTTTCTCTTGTTTAATCTTATCTGCTTTCAGTTTTTTATTATTTTTAATAACAATTTTTTTATGATTCCAACAATAATATTTATCATCAATAGAAAATTCAAGGATTTGTTCATGGTTAAATTGCGTTCCCATATGATTACATTTTACATATTTACAATCTTCCAAATTTAAACTTGGATTATATATTTCTACAACATTTTCGCTAGCAAAGTTAAAATAAATATTTGGTGTTAAAAACTCGCACTTTTTATAGTAACTCGATGTTGGTATAGTGTCTGTTTCTGCGTTATAATTAGGGTCAAGATAATTAACTCCGCTAACTTTTGGCAAACTTGACCCCTCATAATGCGGCAATAGTCCTACACTTCTTTTTCTACAATAAGGACATCGAATTTCATTCTGTTTTAAACGGGTTGTACTTCCTTCCATATTATTGAATTTTTTTTTATGATTTAATATATCGTAATACAACGGTATATAATTAAATTTATGTCCACAGCTCATTTCTACAAAATTATCTGTTAATGGTTTTTTAGTAATCAAACATATATTATCATCATCTTCTGTTTTATTTTTAATTTCTTCCTCATCTAGCGATTTATATAATTCTGCAAAAAAATCGATATCTCCTTCTACACTATATTTTTTCATTTATATATTATATTTTATGCTTTATCTTTATATTTATTATGTTTAAATAAAATATATCGATGCCTCCTCCAGAAGTTTGGGGTCCAGCAACATGGACATTATTTCATGTTTTAGCCGAAAAGGTGAATGAACGCATTTATCCTCGCATAGCAGGTCAAATATTTGATGTAATTAAAAGGTTATGTAGCGCTTTGCCATGCCCTGAATGTGCTCAAGACGCAACAATTTTTTTGAACAAAGTAAAATTAAATGAATTAAGAAGTAAAAATGATTTTAAAAATATGATTTACATGTTTCATAATTATGTAAACGCTAAAAAAAGAAAACCTTTATATAAGTATTCGGATTTAGAGATTTATAAAAAATATAACATTGTGTTTGTTTTTAATAGATTTATATCTGTTTATCATACAAAAGGTAATATGAGACTTTTAGCCGAATCTTTTCAAAGACAATTAATTATTAGAACCGTTAGAGAATGGTTTAGTAGAAATATGTGTTTTTTTGTGCCGTGTCAACAGCCGGCTCCTGCGGTAGTTGAGCCTGTTCCTGTAGTTGAAGAACCTGTTCCTGTTGTTGAAAAATCTGTTGTTGAAGAACCTGTTGTTGAAGAACCTGTTCCTGTAGTTGAAGAACCTGTTGTTGAAGAACCTGTAGTTGAAGAACCTGTAGTTGAAGAACCTGTTGTTGAAGAACCTGTATTTGGCATATCAAGTGACGAAATCGTAGCTAATGTAGAAGAGCCTATTATAAGCGAAACAAAAGTCGAAGAGTCTGTAAGTGATGCGATTGTAAGTGAAGAAGAAACTACATCTTCTATAGTAGAAGAGACTGTAAGCGATGCGACTGTAAGCGATGCGACTGTAAGCGATGCGATTGTAAGTGAAGAAGAAACTACATCTTTGATAGTAGAATCAAAGGAACAAACAAAATCTAAAAGAGGTAGAAAGAAGAAAACTGCTTAAAAGATTATTTTATTTTATACTTATAAAATAATCTATAAATTAAATTATATATTGCCAACTAGCTGTCCGTCCTTGTAAACTTTGCAGCGAAAGGTTTGCTTCTTAGGCTGGGTACACATTTCTTTATTGCTAGAAACCTCGTTGAAAAATAAATATTTACCAGACCCACCAGCATACATTAGCGTCACTAATATAGCAGAAGATGCTAAACCTAATAATACATTCAAGAAAAAATCACCAGTATTTTTAATACAAGAATTATAAAATTTTATAAACACGTCAACTAAAAAGTAAATAATAAGAGATATAAATATTGGAAAATTAACAGCATCATTTGAAAACATTGGGAATGCAAAATACATTATTGTAAAAGCAAACACAAATGCGCTAAATGCTGGATTACCATATTTGCTATATTGAATGCTAGTACAAATAGTTCCGTCACTTGTAGATGGATTTGAACCACTCCATTTATAAATAAATTCTCTTATAACGCAACAAGCTAATAAAAATCCTAAATAAATAAAACCTTTGAAGTTTTGGGATACAAATGATAAACTTACTACGCTTACAGCAAGTATTATCGGTGAATAAAATGTTAAAAATACAACAATATTAAATGGTTGAAACAATTGTAATGGTTGTGCTGCTCCAATTAAAGTTTGACTTGATACCTTATTTGAAGATGTGTAATCATTATTATTACTCATTATATAATAATAATCTATATTTTATTATTATTATTTTATTATTATTTTTCTAAAATCAAATCAAATACTTCGTTTATGTGATTAATAGAATGAAACTTAATACCTTTTACTATTTCATTATTTTTATATTTTTCCATAATCTTGTCAAAATCCTTATCGTTTTCCTTAGGATATATAAATTCCGTTATTCCTGCTTTAATAGAATGTATGATTTTTTCTTGAAGTCCGCCAATTTCAGTAAGTTGATATCCAAAATGAGTCTCTCCTGTAATGCCAAAATTGTGTTTAATTTTAATGTCATTAAATAAACTATAAATTAACACTGTAAACGCGGTTGTTGCCGACGGACCGTCTTTTTTAGTGCTTATATCAGGACAATGAATATGAATGCCACACACATTATTCGTTTTCGTATCATTGTATTTTTCAATCAAATATTTTTGTCTCTCTGCGCTAGTTAAATTCCAAGCATTTGTCAAACTAACACTGATGGATTCTTTCATAACATCACCCATAGAACCAGTTAATACTAAATCTAAAAATTTATTGGATGGAATAAAACTACATTGCAGAGGCAACACACCGCCAGAACCATGACTGTTTGCCCAAAGAGCATTAATAAGTCCAACCTTACTCTCACTGTGAATTTTATGTATCTTGGTTTTTGGCTTATCCTTAAAATACCTATTAATTATATCTTCTTTACTTATTACAATCGGCAACACAATATTAGAATTCGCATTTGTGTTACATTCTTTTAATAAATTCAAGTTAATTTCACCCACAATTTCAAACAATTTCTCCTTTAATTTTCGCACACCTGGTTCAAGCGTATATTCCTCAACAATAAATTTTATCGTCTCATCTGAAAAATAAATCGCGTCTTCTAATCCAACTTTTTTGTAAATTTCCGGAAGCAAATGATTATTACATATAACCACTTTATCCTCTATTGATAAACTGTCGAATTTAATTCTATGAACCCTATCAAGTAAAACCTTATCTATCGAGTCTACATCATTATACGATAAAATAAACAACACTTTCGACAAATCTATGTCGATGCCGGAAAAATACTTGTCTTGAAAACTGTCGTTTTGTGTTGGGTCCAATAAATGCGTTAATATCCCTGTAATCTCTTTACCATGTTCAGTCTTGCTTATTTTATCAACCTCGTCAAATACGATTATTGGGTTCATACATTTCTTGTCCATGAGTATTTGAATAATTTGAGACCATGTTGAGCCAACATATGTATAACTGTGACCAACAAGCGTCGACGCATTTGAATCACCACCTAAAGCTATTAACGCAAATGGGCGGCTAATGCCGTTTTCATCTTTTAAACAATCAGCTAGTCCTTTTGCCAACGTGGTTTTGCCTATGCCTGGATTACCCTCAAAACCAAAACACGCACCTTTTTGCTCACCGTTTATCCATTGACCAATTATGCGTTCTATTTGTTTTTTCGCTTTATCGTGCCCGTGTACAGCCTTGTCTAATGTATTTTTTACATTACATATGTAATCAGTGATTTGTTTCATAGTATTAAATATGTTTGTTATATCCTTATTTAGGTTTGTATTATTTAAAGATTTGTTCGCATTTGTAAGTGGCTCAAATTCTGTTAAAATATCATTTAATAGAGAACTATGTGTAGTAGATTCATCTTGTAAAAACTCATTAATAACACTACACATTTCGTCTTTAGTTAAGTGCGAATATTTAAATCTCGGTTTGTTATGCTTCTTTTTAATACTATCTAATATTTTGATATTTGATATAATTTTTTTCTTGTCACCGCTAATTAAATATTTTTTTATTTTATCTATTTTTTCAGGTGTTTCGGTTAAATTATTCGAAATTGTACTATTTTGAATCGTTTTAATGTGTTTTAATATCTCTATGCTAGTATATTTTTCTTTACATGGAATTTCCGGAAACAGTTTGTCAAGCGTGTATTTTTTATACATTTCATTGAATTGTGTTCTTATTTTATTCATAATGTGTAAAACTGGTTCTCTCTTATAAACACTAAAAGGTATTTTTAAAAGACCATCCAAGTATTGACGCGCTTTTGAACCAGAGTCCTCTGATTTGGCCTTTACTTCTTTCAATTTCATCATTGCTTTCTCTTTAACATTATCATTTGCTTTGAGCAAACATATTTGCTGCTCAAGCGGTATTTTATTTATATCAAAATTAGACAATTCATTTGTATATTGTATTGTTTTCTTCATAGCTTGTTTGAAACACTGTTTTATTGACCACGGAAAACTATCAAACAAAGTGGTTTGTTCTTGTGTATCAACATTCCCATTTGAATCATTAGAGAGAATGTCATATAATAAATAAGCCAAATATTGATTATCATAACAACTCGATTTAATTAAAAGACTAATTATTGTATTCCTTTTACTAGACGTATCATCTGTAATAAATTCTTTCACTACATGCGAAATTTGTTTTTGATGAATTGCGGCGTTCATTGTCAAAATGCCGGCAAATTTATTATAAATTTCTACATGATTGTCGTATATTAAATAATCCTTTAAAATCAGGGATGACATAAATATTTTGAACGCACTATCTTTAAACATATCATCATTTGGCATGTTTGCTAATATATTTTTTTGTTTTCTTGAAATATATGCGTTATTCAAAAAATCCACTATAATGTCATCAACGGTTCCGTATATTATCAAGCTTTTCTTTAAAACTGTGTTGTTAATATATAATTTCATACCATACACTTTCATATGCAGTTGTTTATAATTACCTGTAATATCACTGCAATCGAGATTCTTTGTTTTATCATCCGAATCGTTGGTAGGTTTCTTATCCTTATCATCCTTTTTAACTAAGACTTTGTAGCTGGTTGGATGAAAATACTTTTTAATCAATTCGAATTTTTCGTCTTCTTCATCGTCGGTTGTTATTTTATAATTATTGCCAAAACATACTACAAGTAGGTCGTCCAAGTTTTGCGTTCCATAATTCTTAAATAATCCGGACAATTCATTATTAATAAATTGAAGTCCATTTATTTTATTATCGGCAGCGGAATTTTGGTCTTTTATTTGTGTTAATTCAATTATTTCATTGATTTTTTTGCTTATTTCATTCAATTTATCAATACAAGTACTAACATCACTAATTCCTAAAATATCCAACATTTTGTTTTTTTGGACATGAATTATTGTTTTTTGGATAATATCTTTAAAAAACTCTAGCTTCTTATCGACTAAAATATTGACATCGTTTGTTTTATTATCCTTTTTACTTGTATTATTGTGTTTTTCTGACATATATTCTTATATTTTATTTTATTTTTCTCGATTTACACTCTTCAAAGTTTTACTACTATTTTAGCGTTTATATTTGTTTTTGTTAAAGCATATTGATTTGAAATAATATATATCTTAATGTATTAAACATATCATCATATATAATATAACCATCATGGGAATTCCCTCTTACTTCAGTTACATCATCAAGAATCATGCGAAACTAATAAAAAAATTATCAAATAATACAATTCCAGTAAACAATCTTTACTTGGATTGTAATTCTATTATTTACGACGCTGTTCACAACATCGATTTCACAAAATTGGTTGTCTCTGACATCGACACGATTATCAATTCGGTTTGCGGTAAAATCGACGAATATATATTAGAATTAAAGCCTAGCAATATTGTTTACATTGCGTTTGACGGTGTCGCACCAGTCGCCAAGTTGGAGCAACAGCGTTCGCGTCGTTACAAATCGGTATATCAAAATAATATATCAAAGACACTATTCAAGGATACGAAACCAGACCCTTGGAATACGACCGCGATAACACCTGGCACCACTTTTATGAAAAAACTAAATGAAAATATCAGGAAGAAATACAATGAGCCAAAAAAATACAACATTGACAGTTTTGTTTTGTCGCCAAGTGATAAATGTGGTGAGGGCGAACACAAATTATTCGAGTTTATCCGTCAATTTCCGGAACTACACAAGAACAAAAATACCGTTATTTATGGCCTAGATGCCGACTTGATTATGCTTTCAATCAATCATCTACCCATTTCTGAAAACATATATCTTTTCAGAGAAACGCCGCATTTTATCAAATCGATTAATTCCGAGTTGGAACCAGACGAGTCATACATCATTGATATTCCAGAGTTGGCGAAAATAATTACAATGGATATGAATAACGGATTAGAGCAAAAAATAAACCGTGTTTACGATTATATTTTCCTTTGTTTCTTTTTGGGTAACGATTTTATGCCGCATTTTCCGTCAGTGAATATTAGAACTGGTGGTGTTGACAAGATGTTGAACGCGTATAAGGCCACTATTGGGTCAACAGATGAAATTTTGACAGACGGTAAAAAAATATACTGGAATAACGTAAGAAAGTTGGTACAGCACCTGGCAAATTTGGAAGAGGATAATATAAAGATGGAAGCAAAAATGCGAGATAGAAGGGAGAAACAAGAGCTGCCTAACATAACATCCGAAGACAAATTTAAAAAATTCGAATCTATCCCGCAATATGAGCGAGCATTGGAAAAATTCATTAACCCATTTAAACCAAACTGGCAGCAAAGGTATTACAAGTGTTTATTCGATGTGGACATTGATGAAACGAGAAAAAAGCAGATATGTACTAATTATTTGGAGGGCCTCGAGTGGACAATGAAGTATTATACCACAGGTTGTCCTGATTGGAGATGGTGTTATAATTACAATTACCCGCCATTGTTTTCCGATTTACTACACTATATTCCCGTATTTGACGCCGAATTTGTCCCAAATCAGAGCCCGCGTCCGGTTACAGATTTGGTCCAATTGGCGTATGTATTACCGAAACAAAGTCTTCATCTTTTGCCTGAAAAGTTATACGAAAGTTTGATTAAAGACAAAAATGACTGGTATAAAGCCGACTGTGAATTTGTGTGGGCTTATTGTAGGTACTTTTGGGAATCACATGTTCAACTACCCCATATCGACATTAATGAATTAGAGAAATATGTGAATGAGAATAAATAATATATATTAATTTTTAACTTAAAGACGCGACCACTATTTCACTACATGATGTAAGAAAAATGCGAAAAAATACAGAGAAAATAATTCCCTTCATATGTAGGCATTTGCAAGTTTTTCGTTTTTCCAACATCATTTCAGAAAAATCGATTTTTGGACATTTATTTTTGTCCAAATTTTGAAAATGAAAATACTTTTGGAATTACAAAAAACGTGAATTTGCAAGTTTTTGTTTGTGACCATAAAAAAAATTAGCGTCTCAGACCAAAAAATTATTTTTAAATTTGTGACGATAAATTTTTTTTAAAAAATAATTTAATTAAATAAATATTTAAAATTTAATTTCTTTAAATAATCTAAATGAAACAAAATGAAACAAATGAAACAGATTTAGGAGAAAAAGGAGAAAAAGGAGAACCTTTATTTTTTTGTTCAACTTGTGGTTACAAATGCTCTGTAAAATTTTCATATGACAGACATCTACTCACAGCAAAACATATGAGTCAGTCACAAATGAAACAAAATGAAACAAATGAAACAAAAAAAGAGAAAAAAGAGAAAAAGGAGAAAAACATGTGTGAATGCGGAATTTGTTACCATAGTAGGACTTCTTTATGGCGACATAAAAAAACATGTAATGTCGTACAAAATTTTGAAATAAAAGAACAAAAAAATGAGACCAATCATGAAGGCAAAGATGAGCTAATTAATTATCTTATTAAAGAAAACCAAGAATTCAAAAACTTAATTTTAGAAATTATAAAGAAAGATACCATAACAAATAATAATAATAATATTAATAATAATACGATAAATAGTCATAATAAAACATTCAATTTACAATTCTTTTTGAACGAAACTTGCAAAGATGCAATGAACCTGATGGATTTTGTGGATTCAATCAAGCTACAATTAAGTGATTTAGAGAGTGTTGGTAAACTTGGATATGTAGAAGGTATTTCAAAAATAATCGTTAATAAATTAAATCTACTTGATGAAACTAAAAGACCAGTTCATTGTGCTGATTCCAAGAGAGAAGTAATGTATGTGAAAGATGATAATAAATGGGAAAAGGAAAACCAGGATAAATCAAAATTGCGAAATGCCATTAAATGTGTATCGCGAAAGAATTCGAAATTATTAAAGGATTTTAGAGTCCAATATCCAGATTGTGACAAAAGCGACTCGAAATATTCAACAAAATATGATAAAATCACTCTGGAAGCTTTTGGTGGCAAAGGAGATGACTATGAAGAAAAAGAGAACAAAATTATAAAAAACATTGCAAAAAATGTGACAATTGATAAAACGATAAACAAACCTTTAGATTAAGTTATTTACAATAATATTAAATATAGAATATTATTATAAAAATGTCAAAACAAGTAGTCAGTGAAATACCTACAAGAGATGCTTTTTTCCACTTGTTAAAACACAATCCAGGACTAATTGTAATAAAATTGGGCGCCGAATGGTGCGGACCTTGTAAACAAATAAAAAACGTAGTACATGCTTTTTTTGCTTCATCGCCACCGGAAGTCGTTTGCGCCGACATAGACGTTGACCAATCAATGGATTTTTATTCTTTTTTAAAGAGTAAGAAGATGGTTAATGGTATTCCGGTTTTATTATGTTATAAAAAAGGTAACTCAACTTACATTCCAGATGACGCAGTTACAGGAGCGGACCCAACACAATTGCATCTATTTTTCCAAAGGTGCGGCACACATTTGGTTACTACATTAAAGAATAATCCTGTTTAAAATTTTTCTCTTTAAGCATGTTAGATTTATATTTTATTTTGCGACTTAAATAAAATAAAATAAAATAAAATAAATAAAAAAATTGAATACTTTTTGCTGTTATTTTAAAAAGTTATAAAATTACAGAAATACTACTAGAAATGAATTCAGGAAGCAAACTAAATATCAACTTCTCTCTTGCTCAAATAAGAGAAGATAGTATATACATAAATAAACTCAATGAGATTATCAAATACCTTGAAGGATTACAAGGCATAGCTGGCGGGGTCAGTTTGGCACTATTGATTGAAACGGTTCATCAGTGTTGTCCAGAATTAAAGCAATATTGCGATGAGAACAAGGATAAATTTAAAGTCACCTCCGTAAAGGACAAGGGACTAGTTGGCAAAATCGTGGAATTCTATTTGTTTGGCAATTTACCGAACAGCAATTCTTGTCCCGACACGCCGTACGGTGATATAAAAACAACGCATTTCAAGGGGTTTAAGTTTAGCAAAAAGGCTTTTAGCGCAAAGGAAAGGCTTACGCTGACCAATTTTGGTGACCCGAACAACGAGCAAAATATCGCGCTTATTTCAGATAAAAAATCAATTATGGATACGAAATTCTATGGGAAAATCAGAACCGGTATCATATTAGTATTACAACAGGAAGACGAAGTGTATGACACGATTGAAAGTGTTTATAATAAAAAAATGATAGCTATAGTCTTGTACAATTTAGATGATATATTTGAAAAACACACAGATGTTGCAAATATATTTCAAGAGGATTTTGATAAAATTAAAAAGTGTATTGTAGAAAAAAATGTTACACAAAGCGGGCAAAAATATTTACATATCCATAAACATGGATGCAAAGACGGGGCGACGCGCGCGTTCGGGTTCACGAATAAATTCCTTACCAAAATAGTGTCGATATTCTTGGGGGTGCCGATAATTGCGAAGGGTCGAAGCGAATATATCGAATTCTAATATTTCGCAATAATGCTTTCAGCCAATTTACAATATTCTTCGCTAATATCGATGCCAATATAACTTCTCTTGTTTTTTTTCGCCATTTTACAAGTGGTGCCAGAACCGGAAAATGGGTCTAATACTACGTCCCCTTCGTTGCTCCAACTCAAAATGTGGTCTTCTGCTAATTTTTCAGGGAAAATGGCTGGATGTTTGTGACTTTCTTTGTCGCTTGAATTAAAACCACTGCCGATATTATAATGCCAAATATTATTTCTTGGCGAGAAATCAGGCACCGGTTTGATGTCAGTAGTCTCTTGTAATTGGCCATTTTTTAATCTATTCGTGTTTTTCCCCCAATTCGTGTGGCCAGCCCATTTATTCGGCTTGTCGCAAATGAGGTTTGATGTTTTTATTTTCCCCTTACAAAATACAAACATATATTCAAATATTTGGGTATATCGGTTCCCTTTTCTTTTAGCGGGAAACGAAGATGTGTTTTTCTCATAAATCATTGTATCATGTAACTTAAACCCGGCATCCATAAATTTAAGAGCTTGGCGAAATGATGTACCTGATTCACTTCCATTAATTGTAGAGTCGCCAATTATCCAAATAACAACACCGCCTTCTTTGGTAATGCGAAATAACTCAGAAATTATGCCATTTACAGCAGTGTCGTTAAAATTATATCCATTATAATCTCGAATATCATCGTATGGAGGACTAGTAACCGTCAAATCAATGCTATTTGCCGGCATTCTTTTAAGCGCTAATGCCGAATCTTCGTTTATAATCTTGTTTACAAATTCGTCTACAACCGTAATATCTTTTACAACAACCGTAATATCTTGTTCAATAACAATATTTTCGTGAACACTAGCATTCTTACCATTTATTAATACAATCAATTCACCTTTGTTTTTTGATTTACAAGATGTGATGCCATTTTTTTCGCATATTTCCAAAAGTTGATGCTTTGTCAATTTATTCAAGTCCATTCTTGTAATTATAAGGTTATATTATTTGATTAATAAATAATATTTAATTCATTTTTTTATTATTCAATAAATGTAAATAAAATATAATAGTATATTATATGAAATCACTTTCTAATTTATTTATACTTTTTTTTATTCTTATTGTTTTAGGTTTCCTATATAGAAGATTCGAAGATAAACGTATTCGCGAAGAAAGCACCGAAAATTATAAAGCTATTCAAAACTATTTATTGGATGACGTAACTTTAGCCAAGAGTAAGAAACCGATTTTGTGGATTCACATCCCTTATGAATACAATTCGCGCAACTGGTTAAGTTTCGGTTCCCGCAGTTCATTTAATTTAAATCAACCCTATTTGTATTTAACGGTCAAGAGTATTATCCAACAATGCGACGATTCTTTCACAATTTGTATTATTGACGATAATACGTTTCAAAGATTAATACCTGGATGGAACATTAACATGACCAGCGTGTCAGACCCGATTTTAGCCAATATGAGAATACTCGGGTTTATGAGATTATTATACATTTATGGAGGAATGTTGTGTCCTATATCGTTTTTGTGTATGAAAGATTTGATGGGTCTTTATGCCAAAGGCACCCGTGGTGATAAAATGTTTTTGTGTGAAACAACTGACCGTAATATAACGTCCACTGAGTTTGATTATTATCCGTCTGTCTCGTTTTGTGGCGCGCCAAAAGAATGCGAAATGGTGAAGATGTTGTGCGATTTTATTCAGCGCACGATGTCTGCCGACCACACTGCGGCAAATAAATTTTTAGGCAATTTCGACAGATGGTGTCAAAAACGCATACAAAATAGGGAAATCAACATGATAGATGGTATTGAGATTGGAACTAAGACGATTGATGAAAAACCCATCATACTTGATGATTTAATGTCGAATCAATACTTGAATTTGTATAAGGGAACCTATGGCATTTTAATACCGGCTGATGAAGTGCTAAAACGCAATAATTACGAATGGTTCGCGCGATTATCAGCAAAACAGGTCATGGAGTCGAATACTATTATTGGAAACTATTTGTTGTTGGCAAATGCGCCGGATGCTCAGGGAGGCATTTTGGAACCTTTGGAAATGAAACCAGATTGGGTGTCTTTTTGGCGAACACCTCTACAGGCTCCAGTGTGGGGGCTAAAACCAAATTTTTTAGGTGACAACTTAATTAAATTACCATATGCTGGTCGTTAAATAAAGCAGAAAACATAAATAATATTTAAAACTGACTTAAATATTATTACGCAATATAATCAATAAGATGGAGACCATAGTAACTGATTGTTTAGTATTGAAGATTGAGGAGCGCGAGACGGATGTCGAAATATTAGATACAACCGTTTATGTAATTTACGACAAAAAAGAGCACAACTATGTAGTGAGAGGTAAGCGCAGAGTTACTGAAAAAACGGATTCGTGTACGTATTCTTTTGTTTGCTATAATGTCAAGGATTTAGCGGATTTTCTCAGTTTCGTCTTGTGTAAGTTTAATTTGTGGACTTATGTTTTGTATAATTATGACAATTTGCCATATGATTCAAACGACATTACATACGAGTTTTTAAAGGAAAACGAATCAAATGTATATGAGTTGACCGGCTACAACAACGAAGATTATAGCCGAAAAAGGTTATGTCAAATCTTGAGAATGTTGCGTAATGTGTTTAATTATTATAATTAATTTCAAATATTTATGTATAATTATGAACGAAACAATGTCATTAGTTTTAGCAACGGCTATTTTAGCAATTGGCGGCGTAGGTTTGTATATGTACAAGCAGTCGGACGATGTAAAATATGATGAAGATTATGACTATGATTTAGATGATGACGTAGATACTGATTCTGACATAGATTCTTATAATTCAGAAGACGAAGACGATAAATATTCCGATGATTTTGTCGATTATGAACCAAAAGTAAGTAAGCAAAAAGCCAAAACAAAAAGAAACAAACCTACAGGAGGCACTAGAAAAAAACGTTATTAAAAATAAACATTATAAATGATATCATAATTTGATTTGTCGTATTTAATTTGAGATGTATATGTAATATTATTGTAATTACATATTTGTCGTAAAACAGTAGTGAAAGTGTTATAAGTAAGCTTTTTTTCTAAATATTTTTTTTTAGAAATATGATAATATGGATTACATTGTATAAAAAATTTTTGAATACTTTCTTGAAATAGACCTCGTTTAAATGCTTCGTTATTTAAAATATATTGTTTATCATTTTTTGCGCAAATAGAATCTAATAAGTTAAACAGAAGTTCATTTGGTACATTTTTCTTAAATATTTGGTTGGACATGGGGTATAATATAATATTATTATAGTTTAATAATATTATTAAAATCTATAATTATATTATGACAGATATTATAAATACCAAAAATTTGTGGAACTCATCTCGTGATGGCAATTTAGCAGAAGTCACACATTTATTAGGTTTAGGTAATATTGATATAAACTGGATAAATCCGGATGCGCAAGGTGAGACGCCTCTCATAGTGGCGACAAGAAACGGTCATTTGCCAGTAGTAAGAGCTCTTTTAGATGCCGGCGCCAACGTGAATCATCGTGATATTCGTGACAATGGTGACCCTACAGCTATTTATTGGGCGGCATTTAAAGGTAATATAGAAATGATAAATTTGCTTTTGGAACGAGGTGCCGATGCTAATATAGCAGGGCGAGGGGGAGCAACGCCTTTAAAAATCGCAAAAGCAAAAGGTAATACTCAAGCAATGTTTGTACTTTTAGACGCACTTGGTGATTATAATCAGACCGATGATAAGGGAAAAACTCTACTTCATTGGGCCTCATCAACAGGAAAGATACCAATAATAGAATTTCTTCTTGATAAAGGTGCTGATGTTAATCAAAAAGACAATAGAGGAGATACTCCTATTTCAGTCGCAAAAAACGAGGATGTTCGCAAATTACTTCAAGAATATGGTAAACGAAATGCTGTGGCAACGACAGATATGATGTTAACGCATCTGAAAATGCCAGTAGATGCTGGCGACACTGCTAAACAAGATTTATATGAGTTTTTGGGAGGCTTGAAAAGAAGAAAAACTATTAAGAAAAAAAGGAAAACAATTAATAAAAAGAGAAGAAAAACCATAAAATCTAAAAAATCAAGCAGAAGACGCCTATAATATCTCAATCAAATTATTTGTAAATAACGCTAATTCAATTTCATCTTCATGGATGTTGTGAAAAATAGTAATATATTTACAAATAATTGGAATAACATTATATTTTTCGGTTTCATCCAAAATGACCGTATTTTTAACAAACATGAAATAATTGTCTAGTATATCCATGACAGAATAACCCTTGTCGTAAATTTCATAAATCAATTGAATTGCCTCATTGAGTTTTTTATTTTTAATTAAATTGGTGTAATCTTCAAAGGTAATAAAACTAATATTTGAGCATAATTTGACCGCCAAATTGAATGTAATATGTTCGTTAACCAGTTTAAATTTTTCCATGTAATTAATTAATACTTTAACGGTTTGATTCGAAATATTGACAATGAATTCTTCTGCTTCAATATCCATCGTAATATTTTCGCGGGTCTTAATTTTATCAATGATTTTAAACAGATTCTCTCTTCGCAATGGTTTTATTTTAATAAGAGTTAATCGAGACTGAATGCTTTCAATCACTTTTTGAATGTTGCTACAAGAAGATATGAAATGTACATTATGACTGAATTTGTCAATACAGTTGCGAAAAACCTGTTGACTCTGTTCATTGATGAGGTCAATGTCGTCAAGCACAATAAATTTCTTTTTCCCTTTAATTACCGAACAAGTCTGACAAAATGTTTTCACATCGTTTCTATAATAATTAATCCCTTGTTCTTTAAGGTTATTGATATACATAATATTATCTTCATATTCTTTTGGTTTGTAACCAGCATAATATTCTCTTATCAAAGAATTTAGCATTGTTGTTTTGCCGGAAGCAATGTCACCAATCAAAAGTATATTAAGGTTATTCATTAGAATCATAGTGTTCAAAATTTTAATGATTTCATTGTCAGCGCCAAAATCATCGAAAAATAGCGGTTGATATTTATTGACAAATAATTTATCTGAAGTTTCCATAATTATAATACGTAAATAATTATTTAAGTATATCTTTGGTAATATTATTAAAATGGCGGATAATTTTTATAAAATTTTAGGAGTCGATGAAAAAGCTTCGAAAGAGGAAATAAAAAAATCGTATAGAACAATGCAAATGAAATATCATCCTGATAAAAACAATAATAGCCAAGAAGCAATTAACATGACGCAGAAACTAAATGAAGCGTATGAAACTTTAGGAGATGATGAAAAGAGAGAAGAATATGATATGGCACGAAATAACCCATTTGCAAAGGGAGGAATGGATGTTCCGATGGATGACATTATTAATATGATGTTTGGAGGAATGGGAATTCCTGGAATGCAAATGGGTGGTTTTCCAGGAATGCAAATGGGAGGTTTTCCTGGATTCCCTATGGGAGGATTGCCTCCAGGAGCCAAAATCCACTTTTTCCAAGGCGGCCAACCAATCAATTTCCAACAGTTACAAAAACCTCAATCAATCAATAAAAATATTGTAATCAAGTTGTCGCAAGTATTAACTGGTGCGAATATCCCTTTAGAAATCGAGCGCTGGATAATGGAGCACGGAATGAAAGTATTTGAGACCGAAACTATATATGTTAACGTGCCAAAAGGCGTTGATGACGGCGAAATGATTGTATTAAAGGACAAAGGCAACGCACTTAATGAAAATTGCAAAGGCGATATTAAGATTTTTGTGAAAATAGATAACGATTCAATATTTAGAAGAGCCGGGTTAGATTTAGTTTTGGATAAAAATATTACATTGAAGGAGGCGTTATGCGGGTTCTCATTTGAAATAACGTATATCAATGGGAAAAGTTACACGCTAAATAATAATGCTGGAAATATAATCCCTCACGGCTTCAGAAAGGTGATACCAAATATGGGGTTAGAGCGCGACCAACATAAGGGAAACATGGTTGTTGAGTTTAACGTACAATTTCCGGAAAAATTGAGCGAAAGTGTAATAGCCGCGCTGAAAAATATTGAATTTTAAGGAAATTATATTATATTTGTGAAAAATAACTTAAAGATAAATTATTGTAATAATATGTAATAGATAGTAATACACTATTGCCGCACATGCCTCTTTAGCTTAGTGGTAGAGCACTGCACTTGTAATGCAGAGGTCTTGGGTTCGACTCCCAAAGGAGGCTTCTTTTCTACTTTTTTGCAATGAAATAAAGAAAAAGTAGAGCAAAATATTTTGTTCTACTTTTTTAAAATACTTATTATACTTTTTTCACAAAGTTATGAAAAGTATAGCAAAAAACAAAATATATATAATTTTACTTTTAGGAGATTTTTTGGCTCTACCTTTTTAAAAGGTAGATTTTTTTTAAAGGTAGATATATATGGCAGGCAGACCAAGAAGAATACGAAGCATTCAGTCTTATATCAATCATATTGACAATAACACGTTTTCTGGACCAATGAAAATGGGCACAGCACCCAGCGTGGGTGTCACCCGAAACTATTGGTACAATTATGTGACCCAATGTAACACAAACCCCAACGCAGTAAAAAAGAGTTATGATAACATGGTTTTCTTAAATATAAATCCGGCACAAACGCCGGTTAGTGCTGGGTTTAGACCAACCACAAACTACAATTATTCGTATAACGCACCGCCTGGTGTAGCATTTTATGACCCCAATGTGAAATATGATAATCACTATTACAGACCCTATATGCCGCCGCGTTAAATTTTTAAGTGTATATGAAACTAAGACTATTATGTCTCTTTTCATAACTCAAATAAAACATATCCAATTTATTTGCTTCACCATATATGTCTTCTTCTGTTAAACCTTTAATAAATTTATCAAATGGTGTCGACGCGGCGACATTGTCACATTCGCGCAAAATATATTCGCTTATAATTATTTCTCCATATCTGCGATATAACATTTTTTTTATAAATAATGAGTTGTTATTATTTATACAATACAATTGATTCACAATCAGAAACCTTAATAACTCTGACAAAATCACTCCTTTTTCGGAACATTGATTCAGTAAATCTAGCAATTCACTAATATTATTGCTACTGCTATCGGCAAAATTGATAGCCGATTTTTCACGAATATTTGACACAATCTTCGAAAACACAATCTCAATAGTGGTTTTCTCAAACATATTGATTCTTAATAAAACATTCAACTGTTTTACAATACAGTCAATCGTTAAAATGCCATTTATTTCCTCGCCAATTAGCGTCAATACTCTCTCAGTAACAAAATCAGGATAAGCCGAATGATTATAATAATCCTTATTCTGTCTGATATATGGTGTTAGAATTCCCGCATTGACCTTGTCATAACTATCAATTAGTTCGTCTACAGTGCCGTACCACGATTTTACTTTAGCTTGTAAAATAGCAGCGAATTCTACTGTAAAACTCGAAATAATTGCGTCATATTCTGATTTATCTATTAGCGCAATGCTATCATAAATTTTATAATATTGTTCGAATAGTTTGGTTAAAGGCTTTAAGTTAAACCAATTCTGTCCGGCAGTAAAATCACACAACTTTGGCAACTTTTTCAACTCATACATTAAATTATCAATTCGCAACTGGCTGCCTTTATTATTATCTTTTAGAAATTGATGGAGTATGCTTTCTAGACGACTGAACCCTGACAATTTAATCATTGTATCGACAAACTGACGGTCTTTTAAAATCTCATTTACTCGCGCTTCTTGAGTCGCAGGCTTTAGCGTGCTGAATTTCTTACCATTCTCGTTTACGCCAATTTTCAATATTTGTTCTGGGGATAACTTGAAACTTTTACCGTGCTTCTTTACCATTCTGTATAAATACGCATCAATTGCGCACAAAGGAATAATTCCTATTACATTATCTTTCAGTCCGCTTTTCGCAAACTCTTCTTTCACCGTATTTTCAACTTGTTCGAACATCTCTTTTAATTCGCCGGTTATCTCTAGTTTATCTGAATCCTCTTCGGTTTGCATGTCGTCGGCTTTATTCACTATTATCAATGTGTAAATATTGCGCTTGTTTTTTTCAAATTGGTCGCGTGTGTTATTAATTATGAAGCGTAACATATCCATTTCATCCGACGTATTTAGCCCAGAGTGAATATCCACCATAAACACTACTAAATTAAACTTGTGGAAATTCGTGTCTAAATAATCGTAATAAATATCCTTTGTTCTGGCGTCATTTAAACCGGGAATGTCATAGACATTTACATACGAATTCTCCAAAATATTTATATCCAATTTACCGACATTAAATACGAGCTCTTTGTAGTCGCCACTGTCTATTTTTTTTCCGGATTCTGTCATTTCTATGATTTCCTTGTTCTTTTCGGATATTATTTTGTAAATTTCTTCGGTTGAAATGTCTTTGATAGTTTCATTTTCAACATAAACTGTAGGCCACATAGTGGTTCTTTTAATCTTACATTGGGTTAATTCTTCGCAAAAGACGCCGTTTAGCACGGTTGATTTACCGGTTGAAACTCCGCCGACAAAGCACAAATTAATATTGTCGGTTGGGATATCGCTGTTTACTGTTTTTGTGTCGTAATATTCTTCTTCAGAGCTTGCGTCTTCTTCTGAATATTCGTCGAACGTGATTTTCATATTAGCGAATAAGTCTTTAACTTCTGGTTTAGGTTCACTTTCTAGTTCATCAATTTTTTTTGCTATTTCTTTTCGGATTCTAGAAATAATTTCAGATGATTCCAATTTATCTAATTTATCACATAAATATTTCTGCGATAAGTGCGCGGCAAAGCGTTGTCTCACACGAATATTTATATTTTCACCATTTCTTTGTTTCCAATCTTGTAATTCATCATTAAATTCATTTTCAGCTGCGCTTGCGTGCGAATAATCGCTTCTCTTTACCATTTTTGTTGCCGGTGCGTAATTCGTATTATGAAATTGTGCTTTGGTATAATCGAATACTTCTTTTAATTGTTCGCCACCTAGAACCTTCTTCTTGACTATTATCTTTTGCATTGGAGCAGTTACAGGTTTATTTCCGTTCATCTTATGTTAACTTATCTTACTTTTTAATTGTTATAAAAAAAAGAATTTTTATTTCAATTTTTTTTATAAAATTTATAAAACTTTTCTTCTAAGAAAGTGCCAGAAACACGTTATTCACCTGGCAATACGTTTGTAACTCGACAACATTCACTGCCGTACAACCTTGAAACTTGAGTGTTTTAATAATATTTTTTCTACTCTTCAATGTATTAACCACATTAGTTAGTCCAGGCGCGCTGGTAATTGTTAATATTTCTAGGCTAGGAAAATCCTGAATGCCTTCCAGAGATGTGAATGTTGGATTTCCAGCACAATTTAATATTAATTCTTTAATAGTTTTATTATAAAAACCAGTTACTGGCGCTGGGGTGTGTGATTTTATTTGTATGCCTTGACTCAGACTGGTTTGACTTGTAAACCCATTAATCGTTAGTTTTTCTAATTGATAAAATGACGCAATACTTTTAGCGTTAAAATTTGCGTCACCATTCAAAGTCAACGTAGTCGCTGCTATATTTGCCGTAAATTGGGTTTGACTTACACCTGTCCAAAGAGAAGATGGTGAAGTAAATATGTCAATCCCATTTATAACCCCTCTAAGAAATTCGAGCTCTTTCATAAACTCGCTTTGTTGTTTTGCAAGAGCGCCTTCTAAATCAACACATTTCTTTGTCAACGCATCAATTGCGTGCGCTTGTTTTTGTTCCAGCTTGTTAAAATTCAGCGTTAATTGTCCATCATTTGACATCAGCTTCTCGCGTAATAAGACCTCGAAATTAATTTTCAAAAACCCGGCAAAAAGCGCATTGAATATTATTTTTAGATTCCCGGAATTCGCATTAATACACACAGAATAATCTTTTTCTTCTTTAAAACTATTAACCATTACTTTATAAGCGGATTCAATGTCAATTGATATACGCAACTCCTTTAAATCGATATTTCCTTCGTAGGATAGGAAATTAATAGTGTCGATAATTTTCAAATAAATTGTTCTCTCATTCAAAGAGAGAACGACTGAATAATTCTTGTAACTGATTGTCTCTGCCATTTTCTTTATATCTTACTTTTTACGTCTAATTAAAAAAAGAATATTTATCTCAATTTTTATTTTTTATTTTAAAATTTATAAAACTTTTCTAAGAAATCGCCAGAAACACGTTGTTCACCTGGCAATATGTTTGTAGCTCGACCACGTTGACTGCCGCACACGCTTGGAACTTGAGTGTTTTAATCTTATGTTTGGTCGCTTTCAATACGGTAACAACATCTCTTAATCCAGGTGCGCTCGTAATTGTTAAAATTTCTAGGCTAGGAAAACCCTGAATTCCTTCCAGTGATGTGAATGACGCATGAGCACAACAGTTTAATATTAATTCCGTTAAATTACTATTGCTAAATTTTGACAAATTAGATATATTATTTCCAGCATTAAAATTGGCGATTGTGAATTTTGTCAACTGATAAAATACACTAATATTATTCCAAATAGTCTGTCCATGGTCTGTTATAGCAATCTCCTTAGCGGATATATTATTCAAATAAGTTTGTGAGTTGCTTTGAATATCACACCAATGACCTTGTGGTGTATAAATATTAGTCATAAATATCTGGCAGCAATCAATAATCTGCTGCATTTTATTAACGTTCGCTTCTAAATCCGCACACTTCTTCGTCAACATGTCGATTGCTTGAGCTTGTTTTTGCTCCAACTTATTGAAATTCAGTGTGAGCTGCCCGTCATTTGACATCAACTTCTCACGCAATAAGACATCGAAATTCATTTTCAGAAATCCGCCGATGAGCGCATTAAACGCCAATTTTAAAATGCCGCTATTGACGCTAATACAAACCGAATAATTGGTTTCTTCCTTAAAACAGCTAACCATTATTTTATAGGCGCCATCAATGTCAATAGACAAGCGCAGCTCCTTCAAATCGACATTTCCTTCATAAGATAGGAAATTTATGGTGTCAATAATTTTCAAATAAATTGCTCTCTCGTTCAGGGAGAGAACAACTGAATAACTCTTGTAATTAAATGTTTCGGACATCTTCTGGTAATAAATAATATACCTTGTAAATTATTTATTAAGTTATTTCAATTTTTTTATAAAAATAATTAATAATATTAATTATTAATGATTTGATTTTTTAGAACAAGAGTTGGAATGAATTATATATCAATTGACTAGATAGTATTTTATATATTAAAATATAAAATAACAATTCCGGAACCGCCATTACCGCCACCAAGAATAGCGCTACCAAAAACATTACTTTGACCACCACCTCCACCACCTCCACCGGTATTAGCAACACCATTTCCAGCAATAACACCATTTCCTCCATTTCCAGCATTTGTGTTTCCTGCCATGCTACCAGTACCGGGGATACCACCATTACCACCACCGCCACCTGCTCCGAATTGTGTTCCATAATTGATTGTTGGAATATTTAAAGAACCATTTCCTCCATTTTTAACAAATCCAGCTCCCGCGCCAGCACCACCTAACAATCCATCCCCACCATTTTGCCCAGCAGTATATACACCACCAGATGAAGTAGGCGTTCCACTAGCACCACCATTGAAATTAGCTTGTCCGCCCTGACCTCCAATCGCAACAATACTTGTTGAACCTATAATAGATGAATTTGTTCCATTTGTACCAGGCTGTTGTTGAGTTAAATTACTTGCTCCAGTTCCTCCTGTTCCTACGGTAATTGTATACAAACCATTAAAAATTGTTGAATTTTCAATAACACCGCCTCCACCACCTCCACCAGCGCCAGGACCACTAGTAACTGTTCCGCTTCCACCTCCACCGCCACCTCCAACAACAATATAAGAAATCAAAAATGGTACATTTATTGAAAAAGTGCCATTTCCTGTAAAAGTAATAATTGTATTATACTGTGAATTAGATGATACATCAAAAATTCCTGTTGCTATATATGATGGCACAGGTGGTAATGGCACAGGTGGTACTCGTGGTAGTTGTATTGTTGAAGGACAAGGTATAAATCCATTCGGGTTATGAGTGTAATTGCTATATTGCCCTAAAGTTGGATAGCAAGGGAAGCAATTATTTTCACCATTACATATTGTTGCTAAACGATTTTTAGCACGACGATTCGAGATACTCGAGGCTCCTACACCTCCTTGACCAGGCTTCCACTTATTATACAAATAAGTAGAACCATTACAGGTAATATTGCCACCGGCAGCCATTTTAGTGCTGCGACGCCCGCCTACACCAACATTTTTCTTATATAAAAATCCTGGAAAATTAGTTTGACTTCCATACCAAAATTGTCCATTTGAAGGTCCTGAACCAAAGGCTGACATATATATATATCTACCTTTTTTAAAGGCAGAACCAAAAATATTTCCTAAATTATTAGATTCCTTGTTATTGAAAAATTAATAATATAATATTATATTAATACTATGGTGAAAAATAAAACAAAGAAATTATTAAGGAAACGAAATAAGAACCCATCAAGTAAAAAAACGAAAAAAATGTATGGAGGTGTTGGCGGAGACGATTTAAGTATTGCGGTTCAAATAAGAGACTTGCTTAAGAATACGAATAGTCCAAAACTAGATATAAGAGCAGTAAATTCAGAATTACAACCCATTGTTAGCATTCCAGATAAAGATGGAAAAGTAGATTATGATATGTTTCGTATAATAAATCAGATTATTCACAATACGGACATAAGAGGAGAACATATGCACGATTCCAGACTTGGGGGTCGAGGCGAAAGTTCTCCTATTGCAAAGGAAATTATGAGAATTGTTTTAGAACAAATGTCTGGTGCTTATCACTCAACACCTCCGAATCCAGGTCATGAAGCCATTTTAATAAATAATTCTGGTAAATTTGAAGAAGAGAGGAGGAGAATTCTTAAGGAATTGAATGGCATAACAATGAGACAAGATGCTATTGGTGAAAATAACAAAAAAATTCAAGAATTAGAAGCAATAAATGCTGTCAAGGATGCTATAATTTTAACTAATCAAACAAAAGAAGCAAATCAAACCAAAAGTAATAAAGAAACTACAGATAAATTAAAACAATGTATTGGAGAGAAAGATGTGTTAAAAGATGAATTATCTAAGAGTGAACAAAGAATCAAAGGTTTAAAAGACTACAATGGTAAATTGAATCAAGACCTTAGAGATTGCCATGAAAAACTTTATAAATTTAAACCAGGACCTACACCTATAGTTTCTGCTTCTAAGCTTGCGACTGATTCTTCTTCTAAGCTTGCGACTGATTCTTCTTCTGCTAGTAATCTTACTGAAAAGGAAAATCAAAAAATAGAAGTGACTCCTATTGAAATGAGACCTATTGAAATTAAAGAAGAAGCAGTAAAACCTAATAAAGTGAAGGTAAAAGCGACGCCTATTGAATCAGAAGTAACTATAAAACCGTTTGAAATGAAGGAAGAAGTAAAACCAATTGAACCAAAAGAAGAAGTTGAAATGACTAGCCCTATTCCTGAAACATGGTTCACAGTTGAGTTCACTGACACGCTGGATGAATTCTTCATCCAAAAAGGAGTATGTATTGAAAGAAACAAAAAATTTGTTAGTCTTGGTTTGGATGCTGTTAAACAAAACATAGAAGAATTGGTTGTATTCAAAGCAGAGAATAACAGTCTTTTAGGTGACACAAAAATTAAAAATCAAAAAGTTAAATTAGCGCAATTAAAGAAAGCATATGTTGAAACGTTAAACATTTTAAATGACCAAACTGATAGATTAGATAGAGAACAACAAAAATTTCTTACACAATTGGGACAACCTGCGTATTTATGGAGATTGCTTGAGTTAATTACAAGAAAAACGCCTGCATTTTTTAATAGTATCAAAAAATTATACGAAGTTGATTTGCCAAAATATACTTATGCGGAATTCAGTATGCCCAACAGATGCGAATTGTTTGACACCGTAAATGATATTATCAAAGTTTTTGGAATATATAAGGAAAGATGTTTGTCCAACTTAAAACAAATTAGAGATACAGTTGTTTTAAATGAATCAGAATTAAAATTAGCTGAAACAAGTAATTCCGAATTTCAAAAATCTATTGTAGGAAAAACTGCTGAATTAGATGTTATATTAAAATTTATGGAGGCTCATCCAAATGAGTATGCGTATGGTTTATTTGTTGACGAAAAATTTGCCGAATTGTTCGAAGAAACAATCGATACACTTGAGACTCGTGTAGAGATTTTATCAACGCTTACTGGGAGTTTTATTAAAGAATATTTACAAAAAAACAAGTCTATTTTGCAATACTGTAAAGACATGTTATTGTTTTGTGATAAACCGAGTGATGAAGAAACAGAACATTTAAATAAAATTATTGATGAGTCTTATGGTAATACTGGTTCTTCTAGTAAAATCAAAGATAACAAAAAAAATGTAGAGGATGACCAAAAATTAAAAATGACTATAGATAAATGTATTGCTATAATGAGTACTGAGAAAGAGAAAGAGCAAGCGAGAGAATTGATAGGTTTTGCTACCAAAGATAATCCCGATAAGGTTAAACTAACAAAACTTATCGCTTTGTCGGTTGATATTCCTTATATTATGGATGGTATTGAAAAAAAACAAATGTTTTCAAATTTGTCAAACGATAAAATAACAAAAATAATGTTAAATAACTATTTGTGGTTCGATTATTATGAATGTAGATTAGATTTAATTGAGCGACAAACAGAAAAGAAGGACAAAATTTATCAAAAATATGACAAGTACAAATGTGAAGAGGCATTTGAAGATATTGCTACTGCCATGGATATTGCAATTCATAGTATATTAGAAGTTATACGTCTTAAACATTCGTCTCCTGTTGATAAAAAATCATTAGATTTTGTATTAGATAATTTTAAACAAAATATGGAAATAATTAATAGAATTATAAATATAATTTCTCAAGTGCCAAACCCACGTGAAATTGATAGAGAGATGCCTAACAAAAAACCATTTGAATTATATCATCATTACATTTGGAAATTATTATCCTATTTACAGAAACCGGATATTGTTAAAGATGCAATTAAACAATATAAAATATTAATTGATATGCTTATGCAAAATACTAGTACAATTAAACTAGATGAAATTGGAATTAGGTTGTACGGATGTTCAGAGTTTATTGATATTCCATTTTACATAAGTTGTTTTGAAAATGGTAAAGTTAAGTTAAAGAAAACGTTTTCCGATATTGATGAAATAACTACGCGTATAAGTCAAACTTTAAAATACGACAAATCAGATGATTTAACCGAAGACATACGTTCAATTGAACAAATAATAGATATAATGAACCAAAGTGTTTCTGGTTGCGTCTTTGGCATTGTCATAGAACCCACAGATTTTTTTAAGTCAATTAGCCTAGCTAGTGCAAAACTAGGTATATTTGAACAAAAGTTTTCAACAAATTTGACCGAACGAAACTTGTTAAGTGGTGATTATTCCAAATTTTTATCAAATATTAAAATCCTTGTAACAATTTTTCAAAATATAATATTTTTTGCGAAACCTATAAAGAAACCAACCTTAGACTCAGCGAAAGGACCAGGAGGTAGGGGAGGTAAAACTAGAAAACAAAAAAGAAATAAAAAAGTGAGAAAAAGTTATAATAAATCGAAACGATAAAATGGTTAATTAGTTATTTTCAAATAGTTATGTATTTTGAATAATTTTATAATTTTATATAATAATATGTTAATATATATTATATAAATGGAGTGGGCTCCGCCAATTAACACGTTAACATTATTTGATATAAGAGGACAACCTGCGGTCGAAGGTCAAGACCCACCAGAGTGTCAAATTTGTTATCAATTATTATACGATACAACGTTATTTCCGTCAGAAATAACAACTTGTCATCATAGATTTCACAGAGATTGTTTAAGAAATCAATGGTGTAACAATAATGCTGGAAATACTTTAGCGGCTTGTAGATGTCCTACGTGTCAACAATTATTTAATTGTGACACACAGTTACAAGATTTAACACAGCAAGTGAACGCAAGATTACAACAATTACAACAACCAGCAGTTGTAGAAGCACCGCAAGCAGAAGCTCAAGGTTTACAAGTAGAACAACCACAAATTCAACAAGTTCCGGCAAACAATTTACAAACTTATACACGACAAAATTATCTCATAGACCGCGCAACAAGACGATTTACTGATTGTATAACCCAAATATTAAATGATAGTTGGCAATCGTTGGCAAATGCTTATCCTCTGCCACGCCACGAAAAGGAAAAAAACTGGAGACAATATTACTATATATCAAATCAAATTTACTATGTTATAAATGAAATAATCCAGAATTTTAAAAATAATACAAAATT
>JACCDO010275223.1_pt1 | contig 27414 bp, 26 predicted proteins | sample 7446101 | NCBI WGS metagenome assembly JACCDO01 (sample SAMN15323440, study PRJNA562643) | freshwater metagenome | isolation source: river surface water | place: USA:Blue River Watershed | collected 2017-08-16 | reverse complement strand
ATGTGCGTTTTTGACTGCAAGACGCTGCCAGGCTAGCGCGCCGTCAGAGATAGATTGAGGCATTTCTGATGACTCGGTGATGATGACGACGAGGTTCAAATTTTGTGTGTGCTGTGTAGAATGAAAACCTGCTGGTTGATTGTCGGGTTATTAGTCGTGTTATGGTTTACTATGTACTATAGACAACAGCGAGAGTTATTTGAACCTGGACGTGGCGGAGGTATGCCTGGAGGTGGTGGTGGACGTGTTGGCGGCGGTCCTGTTGGAGGCGGTGGACGTATAGGTGGACCTGTTGGCAGTCCAGGAGGTCATCCAATGCATCCAGGACCTGGACCAGGAACTCTCCCAGGACCACCACCATCAGGACCAGGACCTCGTCCAGGACCAGGACCTCGTCCAGGACCACCAAGACATGACCCGCTTCCAGGCCCGCATCCATCACACCGTGTGCCTGGGCCAAGACACCGGTATGTTTATACTAGTAATTATGGATCGTGGTGGCCAAGTTCCTGGACATGGTGGTGGCCTTACAGTGATTGTTCTATCTATGGATGTCCGTACGGAAATACATGTGCCATTGATGAATATGGATATTCATACTGTGTTAAAAAACCGATGTATTAAATAAGAATGTATCAGGTAACCATTTTGTATGTGTTGGTGGGCCTAGTATTGTTGTTGGGCGTTGTCTCAAATCTAATGTATGTTGGAGCCATGCAATCCTTTATGTATGTAATTATTGTACTAATTGGTGCGCATTATGTAATTAGTGAGATTGAATGTGTTGTAAAAGGCAAGTGTTATGTACGTTCCTGGATGCATACAATCGGTGCTGCAATTGCATTTGGTTCCTTATGTATGTATTATGTGTATGTATTAATGAAAAAACATACAATTAAAGAACTGAAATCACAACCCCTTATGGAGAATAAGTTTATTTCATCTGCTGTACACGAAATTAAGACATTTACAGGGATTGATTTGGCCGATTTGCATTACTGAAGCGTGCCCGAAGGAACATCAACACGCTTGCGCTCAACAAGTTTATAGTCATTATGTACTGCAAAGGCCCGACGAAAGTCCTTACCAAGTACATTGATATAACCCTCATTATCTGTCACCCAAATAGCGGACCAATTTGAGCGCGCAACACTGAGTGGCATATATCCTGCAAGTGCCATCTTTGTAAGAATCTCGGTTGGCGTTGCACCAGACATTCCATAGTAATTGTATGTCTGAGTTGCATGGTCAAGCACAAGTTCGTGCTCTACACCCTTCCAGCCCTTGGTGCGCACACGCATGCCAGGCTGAAAAGGCCACTTTGCATTATAGTTAGCAGTGCGTGAAAGCCACTCCTCAGGCACAAACGAAACCGCCATTATGCGGGGAAGCATTCCGAGTGCAACGGACTGGGAAAGAATTGCTGCGGCAGCAGCGGACTGGACAAGGATGGACATTGTAAGAAATGGAAAGTTCGTACGAAATAAAGGCACGCATTTCAGTTACAATCCTGTTGCATGTTTCAATTTTTTTGGTGTCGCCCCAGGTCTAAACATATTGGGCCGTATTGTATTCAACAGTACAATGGGCAATCGTAGTTTTCTTATCATTACGCACAATAATCCTGAACTGTATAAAATTAACTGGGATTCAATCAATAAAGAAAAGATGAATACAATAATTGAAGAATCTGCGATTCCACAGTTGCAAACATTAAATGATTTGGCCCATTACTGGGATGATTGTAAATTAATTGGATACATGGATGAAGAATATGTTGCAGCAATCAAAGAAATTTGTGAGCACACAACCGGTCCCGATGAGAAAACTGTAAATCCGCGGCTTTTTTACGATGTGGAATTGTATGGAATGATGGGATATGTTGAATTTGACGTCCATAACAAAAATGTTTATGTAGGAACATATGATTATTTGCCAGAATGTGACACTGATAATTATGATGAAATGTGTCTAATCACGCAACGTTTGCTGAAAGAATTGCCAGACCGCACAGATGGCTGGAATGTTCATAAACTTTAATTTCGCTTGTAATTTGTATCTTTAATAAAAAACTAAAGATACAAACATATAATATAATTCTTAAAACTTTAATACGAGTTTTTTTGTTTGTGGAGGTTCAGATACAAGCACTGATGCAGGCGCCGGTTCGGGTGCGGCTTCAGGTTTAGGTGTTGGTTCAGGAACTGCTTCAGGTTCAAGTGCTGGTTCAGGAACTGCTTCAGGAGCAGGTGCAGGATCGGGCACAATCAATATATAATTCGTTAGAAGTGCGTTTGGATTTTCATCTACATCAAGAGCACGGTCAATGCAGCGTTGTAAAAAAACAGCAACCTGTTCTTGTGTGAACTCTGGATTACAAACAAGAAATCCAGAAAATGCAGCATCCAAAATCAAATTCAACTGTTGCATAATTTTACCAATTAAAATGTGAATATTGCTTCTTGTTATTTTTTGAATCAATGTTTCCAAATTTTTCTGCACAAGATGCAGGTCACTTATAGTTTTCACATTCTGCACCAATACTTCATGGATTGATTGTATGTATGCATCAAATTCGCTGCGTTTTATTTCAACACGAGAGGCGGCGGGCATTTCTAATTATATGTTACTAAAAGATGTTTTAAACAGCAAACGCAGAACTTACATCAATTGTTTGAAACAATGGATGTAAAAAAGGGGGAATGCGCGACTCAGGGAGGGTTTGAACCTCCGACATTTCGGTTAACAGCCGAACGCTCTAACCACTGAGCTACAGAGTCACATTGCGACCGAGGGAGGGTTTGAACCTCCGACATTTCGGTTAACAGCCGAACGCTCTAACCACTGAGCTACACGGTCAACCTTCAAAAAGGTGCAGGGCTCTTGTGGGAATTGAACCCACGACTTCCGAGACCCAAACTCGGAATCATACCACTAGACCAAAGAGCCTGAATAGAAAATAGTAAGTATTAAATATTAAATAATTCGTACATCAAACTTCCAATTTACTTGGAGGCAGTGGCAGCGGCGGCGGGCTTGATGTAGTGGGGCTTGAGGTAGCGCTGGAGGTTGAGGATCTTGAGCTCATCCTTCTCCGTGAGGGAGAGGAGTTTGCGAAGAGGCGCATCAGCCTTGATGTTCTGCTTATCCATCAGACCCTTCTCCTTGGCGTAGGCGCAGATGCGCGCCGTCACTTCAGAGCGGCTGACCTGCGTGCCAACGGCGACGCCGAGGAACTTGCAAAGAGCCTCGGAAATCTGCGTGGGCTTGGTGAACACAGACTCGCGCTTGGGTGCATCGGCACCACCTTCAGTGGCGGCCTTGCGACCACGGCGCTTCTGGGCGCGCTTGAGTTCACGAGGAATCTGCTTCTCAAGTTTCTTCATCTCAGAGAAGACAGTGGAAAGCGTGTTGCGGAGAGTAGACACATTCTCCACGAGCTTGTTGAACTGCTCAACCACGTTCACAGTCTCGGCGACAGTGGCCGTGGTGGCGGCAGTCTCAACAACGGCAGGGGAGGCGGCAACAGGCGCGGCAACAGGGGCAGCGACGGCAGGAGTAGCAGTCGTGGCAGTTGCGGCAGTGGAAGAAGCCTTGCGGCCCTTGGTGGAAGTCTTGGCGGGTGCGGTGGAGCTCATCTTATATCAGGTACGGAGGTGTTTTATGCTGGTATCAAACGCAGCAAATTGTGTTGTCAATTTTGGCCAACAAGTCCGAGAAAAAGTGCAATAATCACGCGTGCGTCGCTTTTTTTAAAGCGGATTTCTATCATAAAAATATTCTCGTGTACAGATAAGATGTCAGCAACATCATCCCCACCACAATGCAAAAATCAAAAATCCAAAAACAATCCTACTATACAATGTACCAACCCGGCAACGCACGGAGCATATTGTGGCATACATCACAAACATCCACGGCCTTACGTTGATAATGCCATGATGCGTGCTGCACAGAAAGTTCAGGTATGGTTCCGAGCCCACATTGGACCTTACCGTGTGCGCACACAAGGCCCAGCATATTTTGCACGTGACCTATGTGTGAATGATGCCGATTTCTTTTCCACGGACACGCTGGCAACGTTAGACAATCTGTACTTTTTTTCATTTTTGGATATTGATAAACATGTATACGGATTTGACATTCGTTCTATCTACACACTGGTCCATCGTGCAACCCATGCACATGAGGAGCCGACCAATCCCTACACACGCAATAATTTGCCGATTCATACAATACAAAATGTACGAAAACGCGCTCAATGGTTACAGCGTCGCCGTCTGCCGATTGCATGGGAGCCACTTACACCTCCCACGCCTGAACAACAAACAACGATGCAAATTGTAGACTTATTTACAAAAATAGATGAACTGAATTACTACAGTAGTCCTAATTGGTTTTTGAATTTAGATGTACATGGACATCAGCGATTCTATAAGGAATTGTTTGCAATCTGGCATCACCGTGCAGGCCTGAGCGTGGCGCAAAAAAATACAATTGTCCCCAATCATAGTGTGGAGTTGTTTCGTCTTCCATTGTGGGCCGTACATCATCAACAATTGCCTGCAATGCGAACAGTCAATATGAAACACATCAATCTTTTTATTAACAGCGCCGAAGACCGCAATGACCGCATTTTGGGTGCAATGTACATTATGAGTGTGCTGACAATTGTGAGTGAAGACGCACGCACGGCCTATCCCTGGCTCTATGAAAGTGTGGCTGATGGAGGTGCCGGCGACTTGCTTTTTGCAGAACCATTTGGTACTATGTTTGGAATACGGTGGTTACAGGAAATGTTGGAAATTGCAGGTCGTCGTGATTCACCAATGCCGCCATTATTACTTGGTCCGCCTCGTATGTATGATTCCGATGACGAATAACAAAACGCGTACTGGCGTGATTGTCAGGATTCTGGGGTCCAACGGCCAAAATTGACCGACGATTTTGCCACGGCTCCACAAGCATACACCTTTCCTTGTTCCGTTACATTCCCAACACACAAGATGTCCAACATTACCGTTTCCAACTTTGATGCCAAGAAGCTCACCACTTCGGATATGAAGAAGCTCGCCAGCGGTGCATACAATGCGTACATCAATTACGATGGCCGCCGTGTGCGCATCCAGGCACCTCGTCTTTCCATTCCCTATGATGCTGGTGACTACAAGGGCAATCAGAAGTACAAGGTACAGTTCAGTTTCCGTGGCCGCGAGTCCAATCCCAAGGTGCAGGCATTCTACAAGATGATTGAGGATATTGATAACTATGTTATTGATATGGCTCACAAGAATGCCGGCAAGTGGTTTGGTATGGCCGGTGCCAGTCGTGAGATGATTGCCATTCTGTACACGCGCTCAATCAAGTTCTCCAAGGATAAGGAGACTGGCGCAATCAAGGATTACCCTCCGACCTTTGCCGCTTCGCTCAAGCAGAAGAATGATGCGTTTGATGCGGAACTCTATGATGACCAGAAGCGCCTCATTGAGGGTATGAGCCCCATTGATGTGCTTCGCCGTGGCGCCGAAGTCACGCCTATCCTGGATTGCACGGGTATCTGGAAGGCCGATAAGAGTTTCGGTCTTTCCTGGAAACTGCACCAGGCACGCGTGGATGTGTCTGCGGAGGGCGCTGCACGTGGCTGCGTCATTGAAGACGAGGACGATGTTGCCGCTGCGGGTGGCGACATTGACGCCGATGTCCGTGCAGCCGTGATGCCTTCCGAGGACGCCGCTGAGGATGAGGAGAGCGAAGAGTCGGATGTGGAGGAGCATGAGGTGGTGCAGGCACCTCCCAAGCCTGCTCCTAAGCCCGCTGCCGCCGCGCCTGCACCCGCAAAGAAGGTGCCTGTGAAGAAGGCCGCCACTGCTGCCAAGTAAGCAGTCATTTGAATTCTTGAACTAAAACAAAATACAAAAACTTTTTTCGTTGTCCACGGTAGAAATGGAGTTTGATTTGGAGCGTGTTCCGTCATGGGCCCGTAACTGGTGCTACTACTTTGCCGCAATTGCGGCCACTGCCGTGATTTCCGGCTTTTCTGCCTTGTTTTTGGGTAAAAAACTTGGCACAGGATTGATGATTTTTTCCATTGTAGGTGCACTTGTCCAGGCCGCTACCGCCATGACAATGTTTTGGATGTGCCGCTCTAGTTTGCGTGAACCCCGCTTGGTTGCCCAAATGAGCCATTAAATGCCGCCAAGAAAAAATGAGTTAGTATTACATGCATATAGCATTTGTATGTAATACAATGAGTTGGCATAATTATATAGGTTTACCCACCATCCAACAAACACCAGTTGACGAAGTGGAAGAATGGCTTCGTATTTCGATTCTGTTAGAAAAAGAAGAAAACGAAAAAGCCCGCAAAGCAGAAGCAGACGCAGAAGCACAGGCAATTGCCCATTGGTATATGTATCAAGGTTCACCTGGTGCTCAACTTGCGTATAGGCAGAAGTGTAAAGAAGAAGAAAAAATGCATACGGAACGATTAAAACGAATTGCAAAATGGTATACGACGGAAAGCCTGTTTGCACAACGAAGAGCACGTGTTCTTTCGCAAATTAAATCACGTCAAACTACTTGAGTTCTTCCTTCTTTTCTGCCAACCAAGACGGCAGTTTGTATCCTGTTTGGTCCTGAATGGTATCCAACATGGGAATCAGCCCTTTGCCCAGGGCCTGGATTGCTGACATACCATCGGTCGGATTGTGTGTCCATACCGTAATCTTGGGATTCAGGCCGCGGATTGCGGCCGCATTGGCATCCGCCAGTTTTTCATACACGCCTTTTTCCAGCATTGTGTATGAAAGCAGGGCTCGTGCATCACCGCCAAAGGAATCCACCAGTCGTTGCATACCCGTAGCCTGTGCGGCATACATCGCTGCTACACCTTCCGCCTCTTTCTGTTTTTGATACAGTGCAGCCTCGGCAAGAAGACGCTGGCTTTGTGCTTTACCTTCCGCGTCTTTTACGAGCGTTTCTGAAGCAACTGTGGAGCGCGTCAAATCTGCAGCACGTTGCTTTTCCAATTCCATTTGCTGACGCCGGATTTCCACGTCTTTCAGAAGTTGCATGTGAAGCATTTCGGCTTCCTGCGTAGCACGAATCTTGGCCTGCTCCATAATCAGTTTCTGTTCGGCCTTGGTCTTTTCAAGGTCTGCAACGGATTTCAGAATTTCCTGTTGGCGCAGATTTTCCACAAGTGCAGTTTCGGCTTCTACAACCGCCACACGCTGTCGTGTTTCGGCCTCGCGTTCCTTGGAACCAATGTTGCCTTTTTTGTTTTGTTCGGCAACTTCCACCTTGGCCTTGTTTTCCGCTTCCGCCTTGATTTTCTGGGCAAGCGAACGGAAATAGTTACTGGATTCCGAATCCTTGAGTTCTTCAATGTTTGCATTGTAGATTTCCAGGCCATACTGGTCCAGTTGCGATTTTACGTGGGATACAATATCCGTTTTAAATGCGGAACGCCCCGTAAAGATGTCCTCAATGGACAGATTTGCCGAAAGAGTGCGTGTTTCACCTTCAATAATACCACGAATCAGCGCATCTGTATCTTCGGCACTTTGCACCAATAGGAATCGGGCATACTTTGTAAGAGATTCAGGGTCATTTTTAGGACCAATTGTAAAGACAGCAGGAAAGTTAAACTCCATCTTTTCACGACTCATTGCATTTACGGCAAACTTGAAACTCTGTGGCGTCATATTGATTATTTGAATGTTTTGGAACGGCCAATGGACAAACTTTTTGGCGATTTCCATATCGGATACACCAAGGCCCGTGCGCACTAGCCATTGATTTGAATGCGATGTACGATACCGTGTGGCTGCAAACCCTAGTAAGCCGATGCCAACAGCGGTTGGAATCACTTTATTCCAGGGTATATTGGGACCTGCATCTTCTTTTTTACCATGATGATATTCAGTAACCATTTTGTTTAGTTCCAAAAAAACAATACAAAAAGTATCAATTTTTAGCCGTTTGTTAGGTGCGTTAAAATTCAAAACAAAAAGTAGAAAACCTATGGGGTTTTGGCATCAAATCAAGTCCCTTTTTACAACTCGGCCACGAAAACTAACAGTACGTGCTTGGTTTCACGGACGCGCGCTGCGTTCAAACCGGATTTAATTGCGGCGCGTCACCTGACGGCGTGTGGAGCGACGGCCACGGCGGGTCGCCCGACGACGGGTCCCACCGCGCTTAGGACGTAAAGGGCCCTTTTTCTTCATTTCTTGATATGAATACCAATTATTTTCATTATTGATTAAAACATCGTTATTGAATTGGGGTTTGTTTGATTCAGGTTCGTAATTATTGTTGTTCATGGAACGTCCATTTCCAAAATTCCCACCATTGTTTGAATTGAAACTATAACGATTGCGTTCACGTGCTGATGATGACGATGATGAGGAATATACAGGCGCCTTTGTTTCTGCACCTGCAAGTCTACGGAATGTGGCTTCGTTATCAATCATTAGGTATCGAATCATATTTTGTATGGAATCCTTGGTTATATTGTGCAAGGGATTGACAACTGAGCGTCCTTGCGAACGAACAATCAAGGGCCCCGAACGTACACGTGGTTCCAAAAGTAATGTTAATGTATCCCATTCCTGATTCGATAAACCCGTAGGCTTTGTTAATTCAATACGACCCGGTGAGATTTCTGCCAACATACGAATCAGTTCGGAATGTTGCATCCATTTGTCAAGCATTTGACCTTCCAATACAATTGCAGGTATACCTGCAGACGCCATTATATTATGTGATTACATTTTATTAATCACATAATCATATAATATTAAACAACCGAATTAACATCCGGGGGAGATTTTACGGTATCCGGCAAGTGTAACAGCCGTGCTACATTCGCAAGCACCGGATTGACCAACAAGACCAGCACCGACCTTGACGTTCAAGGGAACAGTCGCAGTTGGGCCGCTATCCTTGAAACCATTGCCGTAGGCCTGTTCCTTTTTGATATTTGTAAGACCGGCATCAGGGTAGTTTGTGGTTTTGCGCCATCCGTACAAAGAAAGTTGGCGACGGCGTGCAGTTGTGAGACTTGCATCAAAGTTTGTTGTAGGCATCTTCTATTTGAACGCAATGATTTTTTTGACCAAAGGTCGCTGACCAAAGGTCGCTGACCAAAGGTCGCAGGCCCGTTAACACCGTCCAGTTGTTTTCAACACATCGGGCATTGGTGGCAGAGGTTCTTTCATACCTTTGGCGGTTGATACTGCCTGTTGATACTCGATTCCTACACCCGTGATTGTGGAAAGTTCCACGGATGTTGTAAAGCGTGTGAAACCAACGCAGGGGCGTGTGGATGGTAGGGGCTCATTATTCGGAATACGTTCAGGACAGATGTAAGGAATGGGAGGAGCAGGAAAGTACTGCGCAAAACGCGTTGCCGGGTTATATGGATCCGATTCCACTGCAGCAACAGCAAGGGCGCGTTGTTGGGTTGTAAGAGATGCAGGTTGTGTTTGTACGGGAACTACCGGTGGTGTATTTCCTGGGTATATAGGAACACGTATTTTTTCAGTAGAAGCTGTCACCACCGACGATGTATTCACAACACTGCAGTCTTGTGGCACTGTTGTTGTAACAAACGCAAATGGACAAACCTGAGCAAGCATACGCATGGATTCTGGACCACCCGATGTACTTGATGATATGTGCTGTTTTGGTACATAGCATTGATTTCCAATATGCGAAGGAGTAACACCACAATGTTTGTATTTGGAATACATTCTGTAATTAATGGCGGTATACTTTTTAGACCATCCTAAGTAAGAATGGGAGTAGATGTTATTGTGGGAGAAATAGGATACAAATTAATAATGGGTGTAGTCATTGGACTTGTCATAACTGGAATTATACTTATGGCAAAATATGCAATTCCACGGAAACCCGCTCAGCCTTACGCATTTGAGCAATTTGAAGACGCCGCCGCAGGTGACCCAACACCTGAAAAAATGCGTAATGCTATAGCAGTATTCCAACAAGATTTATTGATTGTTCGTACATGCGCACGGGAGACCTGCAGTATTACTAAAGTATGTGAAGACTTGTTTGCAAAAAACTTAGCAACTCTGGATACAAGTTTGGATGGATTTCCACCTGAAATGAAATCACGTTGGGAAAAGTATCGTGCAGCAGGTGCATCACAGGCATTTCAACTTTACAAAAAGGATTATATGTGGACAAACAATAACTTGCCGCTGTTAGAATGCTTTGAAAGCAGTGAATTGTCTGCCCTTGTTGCACAGATATACAAAGCATCGCAAAGCAATGAATTCAAAGCATCCATGGCACTTTTTATGACAACAATTAATACACTGCGCTTCAATCAAATGTTGCTGGATACAATGAAAAAGGGTTCCGATGGAATACAAAATGCCTTACAATCTATTGTTACAAAAGAAGAAGTGCCACTTGCCCCGCCCAAGTTACCTGGATTCAGCAAATTGATAGAAGGGTTTGCTGCCCCAAGTATACGGGACCAGGCTAAAAAACAACTGGAAGCCCTTGTACAATTTCATACTGCCGTTGAAAATATGCAGACCGAAGTCAATAAACAAAAAGAACTACTTAACAATATTGTAAAGACATTCAAAGACGTTCTTCCTTAGTGTTTTTTTGCAGCAGCAAACATAGCTGCAATGCTATGTTGTCCTTTTTTTGCCATTGTTTCGGGCTGCTGTGCAGCAGCCTGAAGTACATTTTCAAACAGTAGTTTCTGTGCAAGTTTTTCACGTGCCTCCACGGGTTTGTTTGCCGCCGCGCACTTGGCAATTTCGGCGGGCCGTGCACCAGGCATCAATTCAACCACCAATCCAAACATCTGTGCCACTGGCTTTGCAATTTGGTTTGTAACATAGAAAGGATAATCCGGTGTTAAGTTATGTTCTTTGATATAAGAAGGCAACTCAATACGGTCACCTTGCAACTTTGGTGCAGGACCCGCACCATGTGAAATGTATACATACGGAATGCGGTCCGATGTTGATGGTTTATTGCCTGGGTCGCGCTGTGCAATTCGGTCGGCCAGTACTTTGTGCGCAATGCGTGACGGGTCCTTGTATTCTGCACGCAGTGATTTGGTAATTGTAAGTTTTGTCATAGGAAACCGTCCCGCCAGCAGGTCGCGCGCTGAATTTCGTACAAATTCATATGCATCCTTCACACCTGCAGCAACGTCCGTATTTCCAAGAATGCGGTCTACCATGCCACCATACACATATTTCACAATGGGTGCATTATCACGACGTTTCATCACAATACCCATACTTTTACGATGAAAGTCGTCATCCGAAAGCCCATCTTCGGACATATCACCTACATATCGCTTTTTGCTCAGTAGACAGAAGGACCGAAAGATTTTATCAAACTCAAAGTCATGCGGAGGTTTCAAACACGATGTGACCAGTTTACCACTTTCCACGGTTAGTGCTTTAGCGGCTTCTAGTGCAGCGGCACCATGCAGACGCTCACCCGTCACAGGGTCCTTGGGACGAAACCGCAAGAAGATCGAGTCCGTGTCGCCATACACACATTCCACATCGCACCGCGGGTCGGCACCGCCACCATACACACGCTCAATCACGGCCTTGGCGTACATCAACTGTTTGCGACCGTAGGCTGTCGTGGATGCGGCCAACGTTTGCCGACGAATCTTGAATGTGCCGGAACCGAGTTGTCCATACAACGAGTTGGCTGTAAGTTTGTACGCCAACTGCTGGGCATCCAACAGTGCACGACGGAATTCATCGGGCTCCGTTTCCGCCAACTTACGGCATTTTTTACGAGATGCCAACAACATTTCCAAGATACGTGGAATCGTGCCTTGAGGCTGCTGAATGTAACGTGCAATGCGTACACCGTCCTTGACCTTGGCAGGATGCTTTCGCTTATCGGCAGGGTCCGCACGCAAGATATCAAACTCAATGTTCACATACTTTGCACCAGGGATATTGTCAAATCGCTCAGAACCCTCACGCACACACACAAAGTTGCCGTCGTTGTCATAATCCTTGACCCAAATCAGTGTGTCGTGCGAAATGTTTTCGGAAATGATGGAGGAAGGGTAAAGTGATGCAAAGTCATCGGCCGTCACTGGGTCGTCAATATAAATGCCGGTATGCGGCTCCAATACAATCGCACCCTCGTAACTATCCTCTTCTTCATCCTCTTCCTCTTCGTCCACGGGTGCCGGCTCCGCCTCACGCGGTGCTGAACTCATCACTTCAATCAACTGGTCCGCCGACCGACATTCGCGGAAGATAAGGGATTCAATCTTAATACCTTGGCCGCGTAGGAAGATGTAGGAAACAGGCACACTGCATACATCTGCCATAGCCACCGTATTGTTCAGAATCTCCAACTTATTGAACAACTCCATTACCAGGTCACAATCCTGCAAACAGTAGCGTGCAACAATCGCACGGTCGCCGGCAGAACCGCGATGTAGGCGGAAGATGTCTTTGGGAGATACGTCGTCCTTCACCTGGGCCCACCGAACAACACGGGATTCTACGGGCTCTTTGAGTTGGATTGTAAGAGATGCAGCATCCACGGCGGTCACTAGCGCTTTTTGGACAATACGGTCATTTTCCTCATCCATCAGCGTAATGTAACGACCGGCCACAATCCCTTTGGTGGACTTTGTGCCAAATGTCCACAGTCCGTCACCGGCGTCCTTGAGTGCACCCTTGATATTGCCGCTTACAAACGTTGCCGACACGTTATCCAAACTGTATGAATCCAAGTTGTGATTGCGACGAATGTAAGGAAGCAAATCTACCTGCAGACGACCAGGTGACGATAAGAACATCATTGTGTTATCTCCCATTGCGGACGAAGAAAGGAACTTTTCTTCCAGTCGGCATGGACGTGAACGAAGGCACGAAAGCGGTGCCACGGCATTCATTGCCTCTTTTTCAGAACCCAGGCATTCCTTGAGTCGCACCCAAATGTATTCGGAGTCAAAACCAAAGATATTGTATCCAATCATGACATCCGGTGCTGTAGTACCAATCCAACGAAACCAGGAACGTAGCATATCACCTTCTGATGCATAGGAATATACATGCACAGGTACATCCACGCCAGGTGGCTTGACTGCATCGCGTTCCACTGTTCCTAGCACCCAAATATGTTTACTCACGGCAGCACCACGCCGATACAGCACTGTACCAATCTGAATAACAGTATCGCCGGCAACTGCGGGCAGCGTTGCCGTTAGTACTTTATCTAGTTTCGTAACTGCGTCTTCACGCTCATCGCCTTTGAGTTCCGTTGCTGCCTGCAACCCGTGCAGTGCGGCCAGCAGTTGCTTGCCAGTTTTGCGACTATCAATCATCTGAAGGATTGTTTCAGGTGCATAGGATTTTGCGAGCGCTGCGTTTTTCAGATACACGGCGCTCAGTGGTCCAGCATCGCCACGAATTGCTGCTGCAATTTCGGTGGCAAACGTGGAAAGGGAGGACGGAACCGCGCCGGATTCAAGCCATTCGCGTACGGGTTTACGCCACGTCTTGGCGGCCAGCGGGAAATCACCGTGACTGGACGTACACTCAATATCCCACGATGCAACCAAGAATGGTGCCATACCACCTGCGGCTCCATTCTGTACATCCGTCCACTCCGCAGCAACGGATACGGCTACTTTTGCATCGCGACCTCCTACATCCTGCCACTTTTCAGCGGGCACCATAATCCAACCGGCCGGTGATACATTTTGAATATGGAAGAAACGCAAGACAGGGTCAATGTTTGCTTCATAGATTTTCAGTGCAATCACACGGCCATCATAGTAAGCAATATCATCACTACGTGGCGCTGCGTCCATGATTTCTACGGCCTGCTTTCCAAAGAGTGATACAATTTCATAGGACATGGGTTCACTACTTTTGTTTAGCAGACGGTTCTTGATATCGCGCCACAATGCTTGGGAAACGGTTGTGACTTTGAGAAACGTTCCAAGCGCGCCTGCATTGTAATCAAACAGTGTTTTATGATGCTCAATTGTAAGTTCTACATCGTCGGCCGCGGCTTCATCAACGGCATTCATAATCCAGCGACGCAGATGTTTGACTGCTGACTCGTTGCTAGAAAGTGCATCTGGCACACGAATAAAGAAGAAAGGACGAAAGTTATTGACTTGAAGGCAAACAGACTTGCCATCGGCATCCGAACCAAATAGAAGAATTTGAAACTTACGACCGGCAAACTTGGACGGACGACGATATGTTTGTTTGCCGCTGTCTGAATCATAGCCTTCGCTAGAGGCATCTTCATCGGAACGGTCGGTCTTCTGCGCAAAGATATCACGACTAAGGATATCCTTGCATTGGAATGTAATAGCGGCCATTGTGTTTTTGTATGACAGGTACAAAAAAACAAGGGTGGCGAAAACGTGTCAACTTTTTCAGGCGACTCGTGGTGTTGTAAAATCAATCCACTGATATTCAGAATCACAAAGTACTTTTTTAAGATTTTCAACTTCTGGCACAGTCACTAGTGCTGCAATGTATTTGCGTTGTGTGATTCGTGAATGATAATTCAGTTCCGAGTGTTTAATCAAATGCTTTTTCAGAATTTGACATAGTTTTGTAAGACCGTAATTATCGGCATTAAAATGAAAGTGCACAGTTCGTTGGAGTCCATGGTCGGAATGCCATACCTGTATGTTTATGACCGGATAATCATTGTGCTGTGCTACATAATGAATTGTATCAACGTAGTTTTTCGCAGTTTCCATACTGCACCGTTCATTATTGCGCATGTTTCTTAGTGATGATGAACCATCGGCACGTCGTACAAATTGAAATGCATATCCCATGTAATTCAATTCATACATTGTTTGTTTTTCAGAGACATCTTCACGCATCACAATAATGCCCGCTGCTGTAAATGTATCCTTGTCGCTTAAGGGTGCTGATTGACACGCTCCCATTGCATATCTACTGTACCAAGTCTTTTCCGCCACGGACCAGCCTTCAACTTTTCCAATCCCTAACGACGGCGACGATATGTACGATTGCGACGCGAGGATGCACGACGGCTCATCCGTTTGGGGCTTTTGAATGACTTTGTGCGACGTCCCTTGGATGAAAGCGATTGATTGGCAAGTAAAAGCAGGGCAGCAGGACCGGCCTTTTGAATGGCGCTTACAAATGCATTCATAATGGAACCACCTGTTTGTAGTATACCGCCCTGTGGAGAACCTTTTCCACTATTGGGTGATGGCGCTACTAATTCTTCTTCAAACTTCTTCTTGTCACGCATGAATGGTATGGCATTTGTTGCTTCTCCAGAACCGTCGCGTGGTGTATATGTTTCAATTTCACCCTTGGGAGATACTTTGATTACAGAAGGATATCCTTCTATTTTGGCATCCTTAATCATGCCGCATTTTTCCATCATATCATGGTGTACCATGGCCATATTGGCAATGCGCCCCGGTATTGCTTCAAATTCGGCCCACATGGGCTTGTATGTTTGGCAGTGACCACACCAATCTGCATGGATTAATACAAATGTAACAGGACCGGCGTGAATCAATGACTCCAATTCGGGCACTTGAGATTGACTGCGCACATCAAGAGATTTTGGAGATACAAACCGACCTCGCTCATTTCGTGGACGATTTACCATCGTTTTCTAGTGTACGTGGACAAATAAATTGTAATAAAGTAAGGAACGATGAAGACACACTTGATTGGAATGTTGGTTGTGTTGGTGGCCATAGTTGCGATTGCACTTCTTATGAAACGCAGTGCACCAACCCAGGAGGCATTTGAATCCATACGGTGCCCCACTGAGGCGGTGCGTGGTCCCGATGGACGAATTCACATAAAACCAGGCAATAAAGTATTTCAAAACATGTCAGATTATGTTTCGTACCTGAAAGATATGTACGGCCAGGGTGCACAGTGTGTGCCACCAAAGGTTCGCACACATCGTGAACCGGTGCCAGGATTGTTTGGAGGCTTAGGTAACGGCGCAGAACCACCAAGTGCCGCTAAAATGCTGGGCACAACACGAAATGTACTGGATAGTGATGCATCCGTGGAAGAAACGTCGGTAAAAACACCCATTGATAAGTTAGATGATTATGAGTTTAGCCGAGTTTTTGAAGTTGAACGCGGTAGCCGTAATGCACTTAGCACAGCAGTTAAAAACGATTTATTGGAAAAGCGGTCATTAGATTGGGCAACGTTATCATTTAATTCAGAGGCACGTGCCAAACAAGAAGATGAGTTCATAGCAGGACGAATGGATAATGTATGGCGTGAACCCAAGTCGGGAGTCTTTTTCAAAGATATGGAAGGCCAATCTACAGTACCACCCGATGTTGAAGCCGCAAAACTTCGGGAACAAAAAATCCTTGCTTCCTATCGCCCCACAGACGTCAGTGAGCACATTATTGATAATGAAACACAGGCGGTGGCCAACTTAGTAAATAAGATGTACAAGGAAGACCCGAATTGGGAACCCGTTGTCAGCAAGACTGGTGAAAACCAGTGGGAAGTAACAGAATTACGACCCAAGGTACGTAAAGAGAAGTATGAAGATGCACAAACCGTGACAACTGCAATGGCCGAAAATGGCCGCGGTCAAACACAACCCGAACCTGTTATGAACATATTTGATAGATTGCAGGACGACCCCTATTTTGATAAACGCGGTGTAGTTGATAAAAACAATGACAGGTTTTGGAATTATAAGGACTTCAACAAATGGACACCGGGCCTAGAACGTATGTTTGCTCCCACAATGGATAATAAAGAATGGCATTAGTGCTGCGAATTTTCAAAATAAAAAACATACACTTTTATAGAGTATGGCTGCTCCTGCTGTTGCTGCCGCTGGCTATAATATGGCTAAAATTCGCGCTGAGTTTGGTCGTGTAATTGGAACTGAAATTGCAGCAACGAATGCAATTATAGATAAATTGTCACAAGATAAAGCCACGGCTACATATTTCAAGGATTTGGCTGCAGCATTGCCAGCCATTGACATAGACGAAGCAACCGGTGCTGTTCAACATACAAAAAAGCGCCAACATTTAATGCCAGTTGGACGAATTGGCGCTGGAACATTTGGAACAATCTTTAAAAGTATTGATAATCGCACTATATATAAAAAAATAGAGATAACAGCAAACACAGTACGTGAAATTGAGGAAAAGGCGCGTGAAATTTATGTTGAAGCATTTATCCAAACTGTGCTTTCCTGTGATGAAACATATGGTAACAATGTATGTAAAATATTGAAACTGTATCGTTCCAAAAAGTACAAACTTGCACGGGGTCGTGCTGCCGCCGCGGCAGCCGCCGCTGCTGCTGCGGCCGCAGTTGACCCTGAATATTCAATAACTCTTTATATTGTTATGGAACCTATGGATTCTGATATGCATCATGCATTAAAGAATTTGGAACAAACCAAAGGAAAAATGAAAAAAGATGTTTTTTTACCAATAATGAAAAAAATAGCCGAAATATTAAATCACTTTGAACGTGTATATGGATTTCATCATCGAGATTTGCACAATGGAAACATAATGTTTCGGTCGTTGAGAATGGCCGACTTAAATGAACCTGTGCTCATTGATTTTGGACTATCATGTTTAACTCTAGATGGCATAACATATAGTTTTATTGCTGATAATGTACGCAACGAGGGGAATGCATTAGAACCAACAATTGTAGGTATGCCTTGCCAATCATTAGATTTACTAATTCTTGTAGCATGTTTGTATGAATATTCGAGCACATATATTGATATGCAATGTATGGATTTTTTGCGAAGATCGACACAAGGACAAAACGGCAGATTTTTGATTGATTACCTTCCAGCATGGAATGTTGGTGGTAGATATGCCGCATTGTTTCATATGGTGTATCACAATGAAATTTTAGAACCAACTGGCGATTTGTTTGCTAATATTACACCATATATGCCGTTTCGACATATTCAACCAGCATTATTTGCATCTTTTGCACAACATTTTCTAACGGCGGGTGGTCGTCGTCGCCGTACGTTTCGAATGCGTAGTCGTCAGCGCACTTATCGTAGGCGCATTAGCATTCGTAATCGCAAACATTAAACTGAATTAATATTATCAGTAGATTTATATAATGTAAATCTACTGATAAAAAAGTATAAAATCAACCACAAAGAGTGGTGCACGGTCTTTGTACATCCTGCCAGTCAAAAGTGCGTTGGTGCTTCCGTATGCAAGAGATGCAGCACATATTCGTACAGGACAATATATTCTAAAGCATACATTCGCGTTCGGGCAATCAAAAACTAGAACGGCCCCATACAAAAGGAGTCTTTGATTGTCCAACGTTGTAAAAAAATAGTTGTGTATGTTTTGTATCCGTTCTATGTTTTGTATTTTGTTTTTGAGTTCAAGAAAACGCGCACACGCTTAGGCTGCCGTCGTGCGCCGTGCAATGTACTCGCGCGCATAAGTATCCCAGCCGACCTTGGCAATGTGCTCAATCACGCGCATTACATAGCCGTAACTGCTGCCACTATGCTGGTCCATTAGTTTCATTGCGTTCTGGACATTGTTGAGCCAGGGCGAAAGGCTAAACATAAACGACTCCTCAGAGAACGTACGGAAATTATCCCACGTCTCGGTAATTGTTGCCGCGTCGTATGCGTCCTTTAGCAGTTCAGCCTCATAGGACGCCATGCCGGGCAGGGAAGAAAAGTCACCACGAATAGGAATGGACATTGTAAGAAATGTAAGGAATGTAAGGACGCTCACACACTTCTCAATGAAATAAAAACCCACTTCAATTTTTTCTGCCACACAGCGACAATTGCGTCTAAAGGGCACACCAACTAATCGATACAAATCGTATGCCTACAACAGCAAAAATACGAGTATTAATTGACAATCGTGAAACAGACTTATGGGCATTGTTAGAATCCTGGACAACGTACAAAACCGAAGAAGGTTGGTATGTAGAACGAACACAATTGGAATTAGGTGACATATGTTTTCAGCAAATTACAGAAGATTTAAGCGGTGTAGAACACACGCAAACACTGGTTCTGTTAGAACGTAAGTCTGCCGAAGATTTGGGTGCAAGTCAAAAAGATGGACGGTATCGTGAACAACGTGCACGTTTGCTCGCAGCCCGTGGAGCCGGAACAGCAATTGGATACATTTTGGAAATACCACCGTGGTCTCCTACATTGTCACGGTCCTGGTGTCGTTCTGCGTTTACAGAAGTTCATGCACAGCAGGCAATAGTACGTTTACAACTACGATATGATATACCGATTTTCCAGGCGGCGGATATGAAAGGAACAGTTCAATGGATAAGACGTATTGCAGGCGCGTTGGTAAAAGACCCTGCGGTATTCAAAGAAGGTATTGCAGGCGACCGTTGTGCAGCCGCGGCAGCATATACGGAATCAATACACGTCAAAAAAGCGGCCAATAATTCTCCCGAACGTATATTTCATGCATTGCTGTTAAGTATTCCAGGTGTAGGCAAGACGGCAGTGGATGCGCTAGCAACCGCAACACAGTCTAGTTTTGCGACCCTGTATACAAAAACAGAAGAGGAATTGGCAGCCACACCTATGGGAAAACGGAAATTGGGAAAAGCCGTGGCGCATACAATTTATAGTGCGTTACATTAGGATGCACTTATCAAAACACAGCCGAAAATGGTTACGCCAGTATCGCAAACATAGGCAGCGTACACGCAAACATAAGAGCGGCGATATGTGTGCAAAGAAGGATTTTTGTACGGGCACCATGGATATTCCACGTCAAATTATGCCGCAAATCGAAGACCTGGCAGAATTTCGTGCGAAACTCAAGGAATACCACGGGGTCAAATCATACAAGGGTAAACGTGCCATCGCCACGCTCAAGCCATCACAGGGCGAAATTAATGAAGAGCGTGTTGCGCCTATTGTGCAGGCACTGAAAAACGGAACCTTCAAATCCGATAATCCAATTGTGGTTTCGGCCGATGATTATGTCATTGATGGGCATCATCGGTGGGCCGCGTTCCGCAAAGTCTATCCGGCACGGCGGCGTGTGGATGTGGTTGTGTTAGAAGCACCGGCATCTAAGATTTTGTTATGGACTGCTAATCCGCGCCTTGGAACTCAAACGGAGGCTTTTTAACGCTTATGATATTCACATTTGATATTGTGTTTGACGCTGCAAAGACATGGCGCAAAATCATACGACTCATCCCAACCGTGATGCCAGTCACACACACCGTCATAACCAGTGCAACCACATGGCGCGTGATATTCATCACAGTCAATATCTGTAATAATAATAATTTTTGCATCACCGTATTTGGAAATAAGTTGATTCATAAATTGCGTTGCAGACTCTGGTGTAGCGATTGTGTCCACGGCAACATGGAAAACAACGCAGCCAGGAAACGTGTATGAAAGGTGTGCGTTTGCACGCGCGGAATAGTCGTCGTGGTAAATCGTAAAGGTAGGCATTTTGTATGGATGCACAAATTACAAAAGAAACAGCGTCGGTTTTCAATTTTTTGTGGAAAAATTGAAACGTATGATGTGGGAAATACAGAACGTTGTCCTCGTGGCATACATATTCCTTCCATTCCTTACGCTTACACTTACAATTCCTCATTCCTTTCTAAAATGGTTCGTTGCACAGCAAAGACAGCACTTGGTCGCCGTTGCAAGAAGACTGGAACGCGCGACGGACTCTGTCATATCCATGAATCTGCTGCACCGGTTGCAATTGACCCACGTAGGTCGCGTGGCGGAGGTCCTGCACTTGGCCACCAGCCGCAGCGCCCCCTGCGGGCAAACCGTGAGGGCCATAATGATGGGGCGCGCGCTGAATACACTGACTTTATGCAACGTCGTTCACTACTTTTACAGCGATTTCAACGAATTATGCCTATAAATGGTGGAAACCCGCGTGCTTTCCCTGATTGGCGTACTGCGCGCAACCAGTTTGTAGAGATGAACCGTGGCCTTTCAACTCTAAGTGGTGCAATGGCACCACTCCGCCATACAGCGAATCGTAAACTTTCACAAACAATCAAAGAGCGTCTTGATGATTTCGAAAGACGTATTCGTGAATTTGAAGCGCGCATTGCAGAGCAAAATCGCATTGATGCAGAACGTGAACGCGTGTTGGAAGCAGCACGCCAGCGTGCGCGCGAGATTGTTGCTGAACAGGCAATTGAAATTGCAGATGCAGAGCGGCGTGTGCGCCAACAGCAAGAGCATGCTGCACAACTTCGTGAGGACCTTCGTCTTCGCCCAGTTGTATTTCGCCGTGACCCAGAAGGCGGCATTGATTTGCGCGCATTTGCAGCCGATACGCAAAGTGTCCATCGCAGCAGTGTACAAAACGCCACACACAAGGCGGTTGTAGAATTGCTGAGTCGTCAAGCACCACCTGCGGACCAGGAAACACTGTCAGAAATTGTTGGAATCTTCAACACCTCTACGAAGATTCGGTGGGTCAGTCTAGAAGCACGCGATTCAGTTGTTACGGAACTCACGGATAATTACTTTAATGCGATTGCATTTAATATTGCATACGGACGCGTAGTGGATTATCTTTGGGCATATATTCGCAGTCATGCAGAAAAGGACGAACTGGTTCAACGCTTGGCAGAAGAATTGTATGAAGGCCGTGGAATGTGTGCAAACGGTAAGATGGCACGACTCATTAACGTTGTACAAGGATACGATGAATCACTGGCAACGGCTGCACCGCGCGAACTTTTCCAACAGCGCATGGGCGAACTGTCTTCCAAGCCAGCCGCGGAACGTGAATCTGCCGCGCGCGAATTGTTTGCCGAGTTTCGTATTCCAATTACCGAGCATGCAGCATGGTTAGAGCCTCTTCTTGAGGCATAAGCACTTAACATGAAAAAATTGAAACTTAGTTCTTAACCTATATTTTTTAGTGTGCTTGTGCGTGTGCATTCTTTCCTTTCCTTACTTTCCTTTCTTCCAAACATGTCGGTACAGGAGCATCCCAAATATGCCAAATTGGCGAAACGTCACGGAAAGGTGTTGTCGCGTCTGCAGCGCTTGGGCAACAATCCACGCGCTCAGAATTTGGAACGTGAAATGCAAAGTTTAGTTGCGACAATGGCGCCACTCAAAACAGAAGCAAACCTGCGTCTTGTTCGGCAAGTGAAGCGCATCCTTGATAGTATTGAAAAACAAATCAAAGTCATTGAGCGGGAACCACCGCCGGATGTTGTCCACAATGCGCCACCGGTTCCTCAAAATCCCGCCGTGCCCGTTCGTGCCGTGCACCCTGTTTGGCAAAACGCTGCACTGCGTCTTCAAGAGCAACGTCAAAGGCAAAATCTTCAAGCAGAAAGAGCACGTCAAGAAGCAGAAAGAGCACATCAAGAAGCAGAGCGTCAAAGGGAAGAGCAGGCATTGCTTGAACATGAACTTGCTGCACAGCGCGAGGCAGAGGCAGTAGCACGACAGTTGGAACTGCAAGCCGAATTTGAAGAACAATTAAATACACGACCCGTGGTCTTTGGCATTGACCCAGAAGGTGATATTGATTTGCGGGCATTTGCAGTAGACCCGCAAAGTGTTCACCGCAGTAGCGTACAAAACGCAACACACAAGGCAGTTGTTGAGTTGCTGAGTCGTCCAGCGCCACCCGCGGACCAAGATACGCTCCCAGAAATTGTAGGAATCTTTAACACGTCTGCAACACTGCGTTGGCCTGGACCAGATGTACGTGAAACAGCCATCACCGAACTAACTGATAACTATTTCAATATGAGCGCATTCTCAATCCCATACAGCAGCGTGTTGGATTTCATCTGGGCCTTTATTTGCGGTCATACTGAAAAAAACGAACTTACACAACGACTGGTAGAGGAACTGTATGAAGGCATAGGAATGTGCTCAAATGGCAAGATGGCGCGACTCATTAATGTTCTACAGGGATACGATGAATCATTGGAATCCGCAGCGCCCCGTGAACTCTTCCAGCAGCGTATTGCCGAGTTGATGTCCAAACTACCGGCTGAACGTGTTGCGGCTGCACAAGCACTGTTTATCGAGTTTCGCATTCCTGATACGGAGCAGGAGGCCTGGCTTGCGCCACTGCGTGACGACTAAGGCTTGCGCCACTGCGTGACGACTAAGGCTTGCGCCACTGCACGACGACTAGGCGCTGCACATGTAGTATTTGAATAAACAAAAAATATAAAATATTTTTCATTTATGTAAGAATTGCAGGACGTTTAATATTTGAGGCCAATCACACGCATCAGTGCACGACCATACAAGTTATCGCCTGTAATTGTATCACCTTCCACTTTACCGCTCAACTCGTTGCCGCTGCCAAGAGGACTGTACACAAGACGACCATCGTTTTTCTTCACAGCATCCAGGATTTTGCGGAATTCCGAATCATTTTCGTAACGTTGGCGGACATATTCCACAAGTACGGCCTCGCGACCATCTATCCATGCGGCTTCATTAAACTTTGCTTTGGTGCCCGCAAGTTTTCCGTACTTAATGCGTTGCGCCTCCTGCATAGCCTTACCCTCCTGCTCAATCAGCGATGCCAATTCCTCTTCAGTAGGTACATGATTTAATGCAGCGCGCTTGCCTTCAAATTCCTGATGAATATTGCCAGCAGCACCAAATACTTGTGGTCCAAGTGCAGGCTGGTCAGATGCAATCTGGAACTTAGCAGAACCAAGAGCGGCTTCTAAGTTAGGATATACAATTGCAGGATTTTTGGAGTCCTTAAATCCGTAGGGTGCAAAGGTGCTGATAAAACGACGCCAATGTTTATTTTTGAGTTTCAAGTCATCGGCGGGCGATGATTTGTGGTAGAATTTATAGATTGGACCAGCTGCGACCTTGAGGCCATTGGCCGCCTCTGCGCCGTCAGGCGACTCAGGTGACGGCGTGGAAGCATCGTTGGAGTAACTTACTTCAGGCTCAGCCTGCGCGACCGCCTGCTGCTCCTCTTCCAGCGCTTCTTCCTCGGCCTCTGCTGCAGCAGCCGCTGCTGGTTGTACTTGGTTTTCTTCTGCCGGCGATTGAGCAGCCGCTGCACCTTCGGCCGTTGTAACGGTACCAACCGGCACACTGATAGGATTTGTTGGAATACGTACAGCGGCTGGAGGCTCTTCCCGTGGTGGACTCATAAGAGGGCCCTGTGGTCCCGCGCGCTCATTTGCAACCTGCAACGATGGAGCCACAGCGACACCAGGAGCAGCCGCAACCAGTCCTTCACCCTCCGAGCGACGACGGAAGATAAACCAACGATTCAAGAAACTGAACGTTTTTAGCGCATCACTTTCCATTTCATTAATACGACGGCTCTTTAGCGCCATATCATAAGACACATCAAACGTGTTTGTACTGTACTGAAGACCAAGAATGTCAAGTTCCTCGGCATTGCACAACTCCAACCCAATTTCCTTAACACGTTCCACAAAGTATGCCCATGACACCAGATATTCCGTGTACAATTCTTCACCGATGCTGATAAAGTTCACATCAATCATCTTGCCCAGGCATTCATCATTTGCTGGCAATTCATTGCCATCATAACGTTTCTTTATTGTCCATAGCACAGGACCAGCCTTATCCTGGCCACGCTTGATTCCGCCAGCCTCTACATCTTTGAGTAAATCTACGACTTTGTCGCCATCAAAGCAGCAACCCACAAAGAATCCACCCACACGCACTGTGTCTGCCAAGTTGCGGAGTAGACCATCTAGCGTAGCACGGTCCTTGAAGAAGTAGTGCAGGGAGAACATAAGGGATGCTACATCAAAACCCTGGGCCGCACGACCACGCATATCCGCAGCAAGTGCTGGCGCATTGGGAATCTCAGTACCCCATAGTGTTTGCAGCAATACACGGTCCAATTCCGTCATACCAGCAGACCCATCGGAATATCGCTTACTGGAATCCGCCTGCACAAAGATCATGGGTGGAATACCCCGTGGATTACGCAGCAGCCGATTCATCAAACGACGATACGCACCATTCCGATTGTCTGTAAGTCCAGATTCGGCAATATCGCCGCCTAGCACCCAACCAACACGGCGGTCAATCCATTTGTGAATATCGCCGGCCTGACCCATTGAGAAATCAATCAGCGCCGCACCAGGCAGTACTAGTTTGGGCCCAAGCAGGATATGCTGTTTAATGTATTTGTTATGGAATTCAGTAAGCGCACCAACTTTGAGTAGGTCGCGTGTAGGTGCACGACGCTGGTAATAGGACAATGCATACGATTGTTTGCTACCAGCGGCCTTTTCCTTAATCATAGAACCCGTACGAATCATAGTCTCCGTTACAGGATTATGAATGCTGGTCCACACATCATTGGCTGTGTCCTCGCTATTCAGTGTACCACCAATACGACCACGTGCAAACTGTTCAGTTTTATCCCAACGCACACGTTTGGGAATCCAGCGCCAGCCATCGGATACACCATCATCCGTATTATACACCATTTCCACAATACATCCAGACGTGATTTGGTCACCGGATTCGCAGAAGATTTTTCCCTCTACGGCCTTGCGGGCTTCTAGTGCACCGGCAGCAGGTGCAGCACCGGCTGCATCGGTTGCACCGGCATTGAGTGCAATATAACACACTGATGCCATTGGGTCTGGTGGCTGCGGCTTGAATTCTGCAGGACGATAGGACACCGTTTCCTCGCCTGAAGGCAATTCACCTTTATTCAAGATAGTTGCCCGTGGGTCGTTGAATGCGGGATTTTGTGTGCTGCCCACAAAGAGTCGCAGCGTCTTGTACTGTACAATCTGACGCGTTTCCTCTTTGACCATGGTTTTGATTAATTCAGGACCACTTGGGTTGCCGCCCAAATCCCGTTCACGCTCAATAGTAACAAGAAAGTCCACGGAGTTTTCAGTAGACGGCTTCCATTTGAGTTGACGTGCCCACGCCTTACCCGTTTTGGGAAGCGGGTCTTTGTTAGGCGTAAAGATAAGACCGTCGGTGTGATAAGGTGGGTTGGATTTTAGGCGGTCAAGTACAGCCGCCGCCTTTTCAAATATGTCTTCAGGACGCGCAGCATCATCCACAACCGCAAACGATTTCATAAGAATATGCAAATCGTAGAGGCTAGGAACGTTCGCAACTGTGCGCGTGGATTGTTCCAACATTACAGTGGCTTTTGTAAGGGCTGCAAGACGTGACCGAGGATTTTCGGTGCGTTCATAAAATGGACGACCACTTACATCTTCCGCATTTTCACCATTGTAAATATCAAATGCATAATAACGGCACACAGGTTTGCCGGCAGCATCTTGCGTTACCAATTCACCGTCCAGCACAGCGCCGGCCCACGCACGCGTTTGTGCATCTTCAACGCGACGGTTGGTTCCATACACATTCAAACTACGGTCCACGAGGTAAATACGACCCGCAGACGTTACTACAAGAAGTGCACGAAGACCGTCGGCTTTATCCGTTACATTGTAATCTTCAAAGCGAATGTTGGGAACATCGGCCACGGCCTCCACATCCATATTGATATCGTGAAATGTATGCGGCTGTGTGCCGGGAAAGACACGGAATTTAGAACCAGTGGATTTGGCAAGTTGTTGGAGTACAAAATCTGCCGTGGATTTACGAATGGGTGCATATGTGCGCTGAATACCACGCAGCACATTCATAATGCCGTTGTAGAGTGTTTTTAACTTAGCGCCGCGTAGCAATTCCGCTTCAATCTCGTAATGGATTGGTTGACGGTTAATATCCGCGGCCGCAAAAGATTTAGCAGGAACATACTGACCGCGTGCATCCTTTTTGTTTTCACGCACCAATGAAATATCATAACGCACGTTTGGATTCTTTTCTGAAATATAACTGTAACGTTTGATATAACGGAACGATTTGTTAATTGCGTGCCAGTTGGCAAGTGCTGAAAGCACACGGGAATCGTCGCGGGCAAGGTTTAGTTCACGACGAATCTTCACGCGCACATCGTAATCAGGAATATCAACTTCGGAAGGGGCAGCCGCTGCACCCATCGGGCGGCGTTCCTTGGACAGCACCTGATACGGCTTGCCCTTGAGCGAGTTGTCCTGGCAGAACTTCTGAATCACACCGTCACCCACGAGTGTAAAACGAAGTCCGCCATCTACCATAATGTTTAGTTTGGGAACGTGCACGGTTTCCTTCAGCCCAATGGAACGGAAGTATTTTACAACGTCCATAAACGTTGTATGATTCGCTGAGCGAAATACGGCTTCCAATTCCATATCGGGAGTCGTTTCCCAAACCGACATAATGGCGTTTATGTCGTCATGTTCCTTGGCTGTTAATTCAAGAGACATCTTCTATTAAGTATGAGAAGTTTTGCTTAAGACCACTCAACTTTTT
>JACCDO010590251.1_pt1 | contig 27439 bp, 25 predicted proteins | sample 7446101 | NCBI WGS metagenome assembly JACCDO01 (sample SAMN15323440, study PRJNA562643) | freshwater metagenome | isolation source: river surface water | place: USA:Blue River Watershed | collected 2017-08-16 | reverse complement strand
GGGCGGGCGGGGATTGGCGGTCATGGCTTTCACGACCCTGACGGTGGCGATCCTCGGCTGGCTGGTGTCGGCGGGCTTGAAGCTGCGCTGGTCGGAGCGCGGCACCTTCACGCAGGCGTTTTTTCGCGGGAACTTGGCGTTTGTCGGTTTGCCGATCCTGCTGAAGGCGCCGGGCGTGGACGCCGCGGCGCTCATGCTTCTGCTGGCTCCGATGATGGTGCTCTACAACGTGCTCGCGGTCGCCGCGTTGGTGGCGAGCCGGCACGGCTTGCGTTGGTCCACGGTGCGACCGCTGGCGGGGGAATGGCTGCGCAATCCGATCATCTGGGCGAGCGCGGTCGGCGGGGCGGCCTATGTGCGCGGCTGGGTGTTGCCAGGCGCGGCGGGCGAGACGGTCGCGCTGCTCGGCAAGATGTCGGTGCCGCTGGCCTTGGTGACCATCGGGGCGGTGCTCGCGGCCCTGCCGACGGGAGCGTGGCGCGGCGCGACGTGGGCGGCGGCGGCGGGCAAGGTGCTTTTGTCGCCGCTTTTGGGCTGGGGCTTGGCGAGCTGGCTCGGCATCGCCGGGCCGGAGCGCCTGATGTTGCTGGTGGGGCTGGCCTGCCCGACGGCGGTCGTTTCCTACACGATGGCGGGCGAGATGGGCGGTGACGAGGCCCTCGCGGCCCAGGCGGTGGTTTTGAGCACCTTGGCGTCCGCCCCGGTGCTCGCGCTGATTTTGGCCTGCGCGTGAGGGGCCGGGACGATGGCGTCAGGAAGCGCGGTTGCCTCCGGGGGAACGTCCGGGCAGCATAGGGGTCGATTCCCTTCTCTCTTATGAAGATTACCCTCGGGTTTGCCTTGGTTTTGGCGGGCGGCGCGCTGGTCACGGGCGGTTGCGCCACGAAGCGGGATGGACGGGTGGTGAACACCCGCCAGCCCGGCCCGGCGATCGGGACCGCGGTGGGCACGGCCGCGGGCGCGATCGCGGGCAACGCGGCCGGCGCGGTGGTGGGCGCGGGCGAGGGTTTCGCCGGCGCGAGCGCCTCGGCCTTCAACGGCGAACGGCGCGTGGTGCGTAGCTGGCGGACGGAGACGACGTCCGACGGGCGCACGATCCGCGTGCCGGTGGAGATCGAGGTCGACGAATACGGGCGTCCCCTGGACGGAGGCGTCGCAAGCGCGGGAACGGCAACATCCGGGGCCAAGCGCGGTCCTCGCTGAAAGGCTGAGCCGATCCGGCTCGGAAAACGGCTTCGCCTGCGGGGTGTAGATCGGGTGACGGGCTTGGCGGGCGCGATTTGGGCAGGCAAACGGTTCGCTCGCTAGGGTGAGCGCGGTTTGCCGTGTCTGGGATGGACAGAAAGCAGCACAAAAAGCCCCGCTCGGCGACGAGCGGGGCCTTGAGCGTGGAGAGGCGGGACACGAGGCTTAGCCGGCGGGCGCGGGATCGACGGGGACCTCGGGCGCGACCGCCTGGACCTCTTCGGAGTTGTCCGAGTCGGCCACCCAGTTGCGGGCGTGAACCCGATAGAAGTAATCGACGCCCTCTTCGAGATCGCCGTCCACGTAGACATCGAAGTTGCGGGGAAGCTCGGCAATTTCCTCCCATTGACCATCGGCGCCGATCCGGCGTTCGACGATGTAGGTGCTTTCGTTGTTGGCGTTGTCGGTCCAGAGCAGAAGAGCGGAGAGCGCGCCCTGATCATCGGTCGCCAAGGTGGCGCTAAGATCCGTGGGGGCGGCGGGAGGCAGGATGGTGAAGTCCGGAAAGACCGAGCGAGACACGTATTTGGCCGAGCCCAAGGTGATGCTGAGGGGCGCGAGGCCGAGGTGGGTGTAGTTGGCCCGGCTGGTGGCGTTTTCGAAGTAATCGTGAGCGTGGTAGCCGACACCCCGGAGCGTGGTCGCGGCGGGCGCAAGGAACGCGGGCTGGTAGCCGGGCTCAGAGGCTTTGGCCGGAAGCTTGATGGTCCGGATGGAGTAGACCGCGGTGCCTCGGGCGTTCATCAGGAACATGTGGCGGGGCAGCAGGGAGGTCGGCCAGTTCGGAAACCAATTGCTGGAGTAGTCCAGCTTGAAGCTGGTGGAGATCGTGCCGCTGGCGTTTGAAACGCGTCCGCTGGCGTCGAAGTTTTCGGTCGTGCGCTGGAAGTATTCGCCGAAGGAGAGCGTCATCCCGTATTCGAGCGGGGTCGTGACGAGGTCGGTGACATCAGGCAGCATCGGAGGCGTTTCGAAGTAGGCTCCGGTGCGGCGGTCGCGCGAGGTCAGATAAATGCGGTAGGGATTGGTGGCGAATTCCTTGACGGTGCGGGCGGGGGCACGAACGGCGACCATATCGAGGTAAAAATTACGGGTGCCCTCGTAATTCCAGTCTCCATTGACTGTGAAGGCGTTATGCTGTCCGGCTTGGTTCAGGAGGTCCGAATATAGTCCTACCGGTCCCAAGTCGCGGATGGGTTTAACGGTCTCGGTCGTGACCGGAGCGACCGGATCGGGAGTGGTAAGGTCACCATCGCTGATCGGGGTTTCGGCGGTGCGTGTTTGGACGACATCGCTGACCGTGCGGGTCCACATGATCGTGAAGGGAACGACCTCGACGAATTCGGGATCCACCGGTGCGGGAACTTCTTGGGCGCGTGCGGGGGCGACGAAGCCGATGAGCCCGCTGGAGACGGCGGCCAAGGCGGAGTAGGCGGAAAGTTTCATGGTTATAATCGTTTAGATTAAGATAACGCGGCGCTTGGCTGTGATCAGGGGGTGACGAAGAACGGATTGAAGGGGTTCGCGGTCATCACGTTTTCGGGCGAGGTATCGGGATAGACCGAGGCGTAAACGAGCTTCGGGGTGCCGATTTGAAAATTGACGACGGCCAAGCCTGCGATGTCGGCGGCGGGTGTTACGCTCGCGCCGGAGAATTCTCCCACCCCGCTCAGGCGGAGGAGACCGATCGGGAAGTGAAAAACGGGTTCGTCGACGCTTTGAAAGGTAAGCGTGGCGGTGCCCCAGCTAAGGAGTTTATCGATCGTATAGGTGACGGGAACGGTTCCGCTGCGGATGATCTGGAGGTTGTGGTTAAGCTCCACATAGTTGTTGGTGAAGCCCTTGCCGCTGATCGGGTAGCCACCGATGTGTTGTTCGGTGTAGGACTGCGTGTTGTAGGTGTAAGTGAGGTTGAGCGCGTCGTTGATGCGGACACGCAGCCCCGCGGTTTCGTTTTTCGCGTAGAGGTCGTAGTTGGCCACCGCGTCGGCCAGATCCGTCACGATAGGGCGGACGGCCACCAGCTGCCAGCCGCCCGGGGAGGTCGCGGTGATGGCGGGAGCGTCCGGGATCTGCCCCTTGAGCTGAAGCGAACGCAAAACTTGTTGGGGAGTGATCGGAAACGTGTCGGCGCTCGTGACGATGCGGGTGCCGCCGGAGACCGTGCTGGTGACGCTTTTGCTGGTGGTGAGGGTGTAGGAGAGGGTCACCGTCGATTCGGTGAGAAGCGATTCGAACTCAGGGACGGTGGCTTGTGCCGTGAGCCGGGAAGCGCCGACCGACGCAAGAACGGCGGCCACAATAAGGCTGAGTTTGGAGTAGTGCATGGTGGCTGAGGTATTGTTCAGGAAAGACGTTGTCAGGATGACGGGGTTTCCGAGCGCAGCGTGGGCTCGGTCGGAACCAGGGCGAGAAATTCGGCGGCCTCCTTGAGCAGCGCGGCTTCCTCGGCGGATTTGGCCGTCGAAGCCGCTTCTTTTAGGTAAGGAATAGCCAAGGGCGAACTCAGTCTAATGAGGGCTGTGCGTGCTTCCTCGCGAACGGTGGCGTCCTCGTGTTTGAGGTAGGTCGCAATGGTGGAGAGCGATTGTTCGGCGGGGAGCGTGGCGAGGCGGATGATTTCATCTCGCTGCGCCTGATTTGGAAAAAGTTCCGGAATCGGATCGCCCTTTCGGATGCGCACGGGGCCGGTTTTCGGGAGTTTTACGGCTCCCGAGGGGACAGGATCCTGCTTTGCTGGGGGGGGGGGTTGGGCGGCCGGCAATTCCGCCGCGACGACCATGCGGTTGTTGATGTCGACCGGATCTCCCGCCGGGGGTGGCGGGGTTGCGGAATCCGTGATCGGGTCGTCGACCGGACCGGGGGCCGCATTTCGTGTGTATACGAGATAGCCCACCGTCAGCAGCGCCATTGCCGCGCCGGATCCGATCAAGATGTTAGTGCGCCTGCGCATGCTCGTCGAAACGAGTGCCGTCGATACGAGGGATCAGAACGGCAGGCTGGCCGCGCCGGCAAGGATCTTGAACGTGCCGGACAGCGTTTCGGAGCTGCCGGGGAGGGGCGGGAGCAGCAGATAGCCCCCTCCGATTTCAAGGCCCTCGTAGGGGGCGAGCTTCTGAAGGAGAACGCCGCTGACGGGGACGCGACGAACCGTGGCTTTGGTCGACGGCGGAATCGCCGGATCCGTTACGAGGAACGACCCGCTGAAGCTGCCGGTGGCGGAGTTGACGGTAAGGCTGAGTTTGGCGGTGTTGGTATCGGCTACGCTCACCTTGCCGTTTGCGCTGAAGTTGAGGTTGACCGGAAGGGCTCGCTCGTTGGCGTCGGCGTTCGAGACGCCGGGGGCATCAATCAGGACAGTGACCGCGCCTTCTTCGGCGAGGCCCAAGGAGAGCGGGAAGGAGCCGCTGGCCGGTTTCACCCACGGAGCAACGGTGAAAAGGTAGGAAAGGGTCGGATAACCTTGGGGATAGACGCGATCTTTGAGCGACTCCGGCTTCTTCACGTAGAGGCGATGGTCGGATTCTTCCGCGACGTTGTAAGCTCCGATCAAGCTGCCGTTTTGTCCGATGAATTGGAAGCCGCCGGCGACCATTCCGCCCGAACCGGTAAAGGCGCGCTGGGCGATGCGATAGGTGGCATCGGACGAGCCGCGCAGACTGGCGGTGAAGGCCACGCCTTCGGCGGAGCGTCCGCGGACCGTGGCGACGCCGGTTTTGCCGGTGATCTTGATATTGGTGAAGCCCTCGCCCGCGGGGATGGGAAGCACGGAGTCGGGATAGACTTTTTCAGGTTTGATCAGCAGTCCGTTGTAGTTGCCCGCCCAGAGCGCGGGTTGCGCGGAGGTGAATCGTCCGAGCGGAGCTCCGTCCGTCGCTTGGGCGAGCAGCACCGTGTCGTTGTTGCTCAGGGTGGCGGAAAGAACGGTGGAGCCGGTGACGTCGAAGGGTTCGGCGAGGCTGACGTTCAAGTAGAGCGGAGAGCGCGAGGCGCCACGGGAGATTTCGATCGGGGATGTCTGCGCGTTGCCGGCGGTCCGAAGATTTTGGTCGAGGACGAGATTGCTGCGGAACGAGTAGGCCTTGCCATCGGCGAGATCGAAATAGGAGCCGGTGAAGCTGCCGTTTTGGGCCACCGTGAAGTTGATTTTTCCGTAGGGGACCACGGGGGCTGAGGGCGTTACCACAAGAGCTTCGAATCCGCCGCTGAGGAACGAGGACAGCGGGCTGACGAAGAATTGAAGGATGAAGGTCTGGGCGTTCTTTTTCTTGCCGTCGGTGGAGCCATATACGACGCGATAAGTGCCGGCCTTGGCGTCGATTATGCCGGTGATTTCGCCGGTTTCCGGATTGATCGACAGTCCCTTGGGCAGCCCGGTGGCGAAGTAGCCGCCGCCGTTGGTCGGAGCGGGGATGGTGCCGGCGGCGATGTTCACCGAAACGGTGCCCAGCATTTCGGTCTCCACCGCGGGAAACTCCGTGATCGTCAACGTGGCGGAGCGGCTGGCGGAGGTGCCCACCTCGTCGGTGGCGAGGACGCGGTAGCGATCACCGTTCATGTCTAGGCTGGTCACGATGCTGAGAACGGACGTCTGGGTGCCGCTGAACGAGGTGTCGTCGCTCAGCGTCGTCCACGTGTTGGTTCCCGCCGCCTGGCGCTGCCACTGGTAGGTGGCTTCCGCGCCGGTGTAAGCGGCGCTCGCGGTGAAGGTCGCGGTGGCGCCTTGTTCCACGATCGTGCCGACAGGGGAGGTGATGAAACCGGGGCGGACGGTCGAGGCCTTGAGGCCAAGAGTGAAAAGGCCCGCGCGCTTGTTGTCGCCATCGATGGCGATCTGATAGTCGACGCCGTCTTCGGCGATGAAAGAGGCGGTAGCGGTGTATCCGGTGCTTCCCGAGGAGGCGGTGCCGCTTCGGGTGACGAGTTTAAGCGTGGTCAACGCGTCGCCCGTGTAGATCGCGATGATGGGCGGGAAGGTTTTGGACTTGGCCTCGAGGGTCACGGATTTGCGTGAGTCGGGGCTGCGCCAGGTCGTCCAGACCGAATGATCGGACGATAGCGTGGAGTTGCTGCCGTGGTCCGGTTCGCCCTCTTCGCTGGTAAAGGTGGAGTTGTTCCCGGTGACGGTGAAGTTGGTGCCCGCCATCTGGGTGCGATCCGCAAAGGCGTCGCTGAGGGCGTCTTGAACGAAGCGATGAACGTAGGTGTAACGATTGGGGCTTCCGATGTTATACGCCATCAGGCCGGAGAGATATACTGCGCCGGGCTCCACCTCGTATTGATAGGACGTAAAGGATGTTTGCGTGCCCAGATAGGAGGAGGACGAATAGTCGGTGGCGACGACATCGTAGACATCCTTCGGCGCGGGACCGAGGAGCGTGATGCCCCAGACCGTGAAATTCACGCCGGCGGCCTCGATGCTGACGGTGCCCGCCACGGGCGCGGTCCATTTGAACCAGACCGATGGAAAGGGGTGCGGAATAGCATATTGCAACTCCGGCAGCTGGATCATGAAGTTGTCTTCGGTGACCCCGTTTACGTCGCCTTGGAGCCGGTTGATCAGCACATTCGCATCGAGCTGCGTGGCTTTGGTGATATTGTCGTTCGCGGGCGCCCCGTAGGAAAGGAGGGGTGCAAGCGTGGTGAGAACGGAAAGCGACAACGCGGCAAAATATCTCATGGCGATCGGTAGGGCGGGGAACGCGTAGAGGAGTCGACTCTCCTCTTTGCGTCGAACAGATAAAATCGGAAAATCAAGGGAACCGCGCCATGGCAATTGGCGCGGCTTCGAGTTGCCTTGCGGGAAAATAGCCCGAATTTTCCGGCCCATGGCGAAACGCACGCGCTGGCTTTTGGTGATTTCGGTTATGCTGCTGATCGGCGCTTTGATGTGGCGGATGGAGACTTCCACTCGTCCGCATCCCGCGTCCGTTCCGGACACGAGGGTGACTCCCTCGCTTCCCGGGGGAGAGGTCAAGGGGGCCGCCCCGGTCGCCGGGGTCGTCCCGGCCCAAGGGCTTGGCCGCGAGGGGGAGGTATCGGAGCCGCCCGCCGTCGAGGGGGCGAGCGCCCAGGAGGAGGGCAAAACCGCAAACAGCTTGCCTACGGTGTCCGACATCCTGGCCGAGCCGGACGACGATTACGTGCGCGTGGCCAAGAAGCTTGCCGCGATCACCGTGAACCCGCGTGTCGCGATGGCCGAACGCGAGGAGGCTTTGGCGCATGCGTTAAACCTTTCCGCCGGTAACGAGGCCGAGGTGCTGACGCCCCTGATCAAGGATCCGAACCTCCCGGACGATCTGGCCGAGACGATTCTGTCCGAGGCCTTGAACCGTCCGCTTGGGTATCAGGCCGATCTCTACCTGGTGGCTCTTGCCGAGCGCAAATCACCCGAAATGCAGACGAAAATTCGCGAGCACCTCGCGTTTTTGATCGGTGGCGAGGACAAGGGACCCGATCCCGCGGATTGGAGCGCGGCGATCAAGGCGGCGAAAGCGGAGTGGCCGCAGTGATGGCGGGGGCGGGGGAGCCGGGCCGTCGGGCGTCTTGGTTTGCCCGGGCGCAAGCGTGAGCGGGCGGACGGCCTCCCGCTCTTCTTCGTTCGCCTCTTCTTGGCCGGCCGGCGTCCGGTGTTGTCGGGTGCCGCGTTTGCTTTATCGCGATACCGGGGCGTCGGCGGGCGCCGACGTTTTCGGGGCTCCGGCGCGAGCCGCTGGATCCCAGGTGTTTTGGGTCACCTGTCTGTTCGTGGCCGGCACCGCGGGCATGTGAATCCCCGTGGGGCGGGATAAAAGGTCCGCCGCCTCGTTAAAGGTCGTCGCCTCCACTTCGGCTTGCCGGCCGCTCGCTTTTTCCGCGGCGGTGAGCAACGCGGGCGCCGCCGCTCCGTCGCCGAGCATGACGAGCGCGGAGGCGGCCGCCATCCGGACCTCCGCTTCGGGATGTTCCAGGTAGGGAAGGATGGAGGGAAGCGCGGCCGCGTCGAAGGTCGCGGCCCAGGCGCGAAGTTGTTGTTTCGCCGTTTCGCGGTCTGCGATCAGGGGGGCTTGCGTCGGCGCGGCGGACGCGGCGGACGGAGGGGACTGCGGTGGCGTCACGGGAGGCGGGACCGGGAGGGGCGCGGCCGCGGTTTGGGCGGGATGCCCGGTCGTGGGCGGGTTGATGGCGGGTATCCGCGGCGGATCCACCGGGCGGGAGGCGAGCAGCCAAATCCCGGCTCCGACCGACAAGGCCACCGCGATCATGCACCAGGCGAAGGGTTTCATTTTAAAAGATGACGACGTCGACAGGGATCCGGCTACGGCACAACGCCATGCTTTTCTATGGGGGCGGCGCCGGCGCATCCCGGCGCTTGGGCATTTACCCGGGCACCGGCTTCGGACTCGCTGGTCGGATGTTTGGAATGGCTCGCCCGCTTTTAAAGACGATCCCGCTGTCGGCCCTGCTGGTTTTCCCCCTTGCGCCCGCGCTTTTGCGCGCCACTGAGGCGGCGCCGTCCGCGGCCGCTTCCGCCGTGCACGGGGGCGGCGACGCCGAGGCCGTGGTCCGGCTGCGCGAAGTCGTCGGGCGGCAGCGGGCCGCCTTGGCCGAGGCGAAAAAGAAGGAGGACGCCGCCGAGCTCGAGGATCTGCGGCCCCGTCTGCAAAGCGTGATCGACGACTACGAGCGGCTCGTGACGAAACACCCCGACTTCGCCGCCGCGTGGGCCGCCTACGGCCTTTTTCTCTGCGATCCGCTGGTCGAGGACCGCAAGACGGCCCTGCCGCTCCTGCTCAAGGCCAACGCGCTCGATGGAGAGCTGCCGATCGTGAAAAACCAGATCGGCGTCATCCTCGCCGAGGACGGCCGGGCGATCGACGCGCTCAACTATTTCCTCGCCGCGTCGGACCTCGCACCGACCGAGCCGCTTTATCACTTTCAAATCGGCCTGATCCTTTCCGAGGGCCGCGCCGATTTTCTCAAATCGAAGGCATGGAGCGCCGCGACGATCGACAAGACGATGATCGAGGCCTTCGGGCGCGCCGTGTCGCTCGCGCCCGGCCGGACCGACTACGCCTATCGCGCCGCCGAGGCCTACTACGACCTCGCCGAGCCGCGCTGGGAGGAGGCCTACCGCGTGTGGACGGCCCTGGAGCAAAACCTGGACGGCCGCCTGGAGACCCAGACCGTCCGCCTGCATCGCGCCCGGGTGCTCTGGAAGCAGGGCCTGGCCGGCGACGCGCGGGAGCTGGCGGCCACCGTCGACGCGCCGGAGCTCGCCGGGCAGAAGGCGAAGCTGCTGGCGGAATTCGCCGCGGACGACGCGAAGGAGGCGGGCGAGGCGAAGGTGAACTTTCCCGCGCCCGCGACGTCTCCCGCCGCCACCGCGGCCCCGGCCAAATAAAACTGGCCGCGTCGCGCGGTCGCTCCACCCTCCTGGTTTTTTCCGCCCGTCCCCCTTCGCCCTTTCCATGTCCCGCTGGTTGCACAAACTCGAACGCATCGCCCGGCCGCTCGACGTGCCGCATGTGTTCCCCGCCATCGTGGCCGGTCAGACGTTTTTCTACCTGGTGAGCCTGCTCGGGCTCTTCGACGAATCGCGTCTCTGGTTCTCCTGGGCCGCCGTCTTCGCCGGCGAGTGGTGGCGCCTGCTCACCTTCCTCGTCGCGCCTCCGAACGTGCACTGGGTCTGGTTCGCCTTCGCGGTCTCCTGCCTGTTTTCGCTCGGCAACGCGCTGGCGCAGGAGTGGGGGACGCCGCGTTTCAACCTCTTCATCCTGCTCGGCGCGGTCCTCACGATCTCGGCGGCCCTGCTCAGCCCGAACGAGCCGATCGGAAGCGGGTTCATCGCGGGCACCATCTTCCTCGCCTTCGCGTATCTGAACCCCAACTACATCTTCCAGATCTATTTCATCTTCCCCGTGCGGGCCAAGTATCTGGCCCTGCTCACGCTTTTCCTCTACACGCTGGCCTTCGTCTCGGGCGGGATGGCGACGCGGCTCTCCGTGATCGCCGCGCTGGGCAACTGCGCCGTCTTCCTCGGGCCGCAGCTGCTGGCCGACCTCCGTGGCGGGCGCCGCCAGCTCGCGTTCAGGGCCAGGCAGAAGGCCGCCCATCGCGAGGCCGCGGCCGCCGGGCCGCGCCACGTATGCGTCGTCTGCGGGAAGAGCAGCGACACCCATCCGCACGAGGATTTCCGCTATCGCGCGGATGATCGCTGCTACTGTTCCGAGCACTTGCGCGCGCCGCTCGCCGGCGCCTCCGCGGAGGCCGGCCGGTGAAAAAGCCCGTTCCCGCCAAGTCCCCGGCGTCGGGGCTTTCCGCCCTCCCTCCCACCTCGCAACTCGCCACGCTCGGCGCCTGGATGGAATTCGCCGAGGACGTCTACGCGCGCGGCCGGCTCGCCCTCGGTCAGGTCAGCGACAACGTCCACGACGAGGCGCTCTACCTTTTCCTTCGCACGCTCGACTGGCCGCTGGACAGCGACGCCTCGGTGCTCGCGAAGCCGCTCGCGCCCGCCCAGCGCATCGCGCTCCGCGAGGTCTTGCACGCGCGCGCCGTGAAACGCGTGCCGGCCGCCTACCTGACCAAGGAGGCCTGGCTTGGCGGCCTGCGCTTCCACGTCGACGAGCGCGTGATCATCCCCCGGAGCTATTTCGTCGAGTTGATCCCGCTGCTCTTCGAGTTGCTGCCCGAGGACACGACCGTGCGCCGCGCGGTCGACGTGTGCACGGGCTCCGGCTGCCTCGCCATCCTGCTCGCCGAGGCCTATCCGGAGGCGCGGGTCGACGGGCTCGACCTCTCGCCCGCCGCGCTCGAGGTGGCGGCGATCAACGTGAAGACCCACGCCGCCGACGGCGGCCCGGGCCGGCGCGTGAAGCTGCACAAGAGCGACGTCTTCGACGCGATCACGCCGCCGGCGCGCCCCGAGGACGGCTACGATCTGATCATCAGCAACCCGCCCTACGAGCCGAGCGCGCACGTGGACAGGCAGGATCCCGAGTTCGCGGCCGAGCCCCGCATGGCGCACGACGGCGGGGCGGACGGCCTCGTGATCGTGAGAAAACTCCTGCGCCAGGCGCGCGAGCGCATCGCGCCGCACGGCATCGTGGCGGTGGAGATCGGCGGCCTGCGCAAGCTGGTGAACCGCGAGTTCGCCGCGCTCGAGCCGGTCTGGCTGGCGACGGAGGACGGCAGCGACTGCGTCTTCTTCGTCCGCGCGGAAAAGCTGCGCGGCTGGACGGGCTGAGGCCAACCGGGTCCGGGGCGCGTGCGTCGGGCGCGCCGCGGTGCGGCGGCGGACGCCGGTAGGTTCCGAGGCGAGCCCGTGGCCCCTCCCCGCCTGGACGCGTCAGCGCGAGAGTTGGTAGAGCGCGTAGCCGGCGAGGAGGTTGGGCCAGAAGGCGCAGGGGCTCTTCCAGTCGCCGCGCAGGTGGGCGCGGCGGACGACGCGGTAGCCCTTGGCGGCGCAGAAGGCCTCGAAGTCCGCGATCGTGGCGGGGTTGGCCGGACGGCTTTCGTGCCAGGGGGCGGTGTAGACGGGGTTCTGCGGCTTGCGGCCGCGGAGGAGCGCGGCGTAGCGATTTTTCCAATACCCGTAGTTGGCGAAGCCGACCGTCACGGCACGGCCGGCGCGGAGGGCCTCGGCGATCACCGCGGCGGGGTCGGGCACCTCCTCGAGCGTGCGGGAGCAGATGACGTGGTCGAAGTGGTTTTCCGGCAGGGCGCGCATGTAGCCGAGCATGTCGCCCTGGTAGGCGGCGAGTCCGCGGCGCACGCAGGCGGAGATCTTGTTGAAATCGAGGTCGACGCCGAAGGCGCGGGCCTTGCGGGTCTGGGCGAGGAACTCCAGCAGCACGCCGCGTCCGCAGCCGAGGTCGAGCACGCGCGAGCCCGGCTCGATCCAGTCGGCGAGGATCTGCATGTCGACGGTGCGCTTGGCGGCGGGGACGGACATCGGGGCGGGAGGCTTGGCGCGTGGGCGGAGGAGTCTCGGAACGGGAGGCGGGAGCGACGGCGGAGGCGGGAAGGGGCAAGGAGATGGAGCGGCGCGGGCGCGGAGGCAAGGCGGGCGGCGAATTCGCGTGGTTTCGTCAAAAGCGTGTCGCGCGCCGGCGGGGGCTTGCCGGCGATTGGCGAAAGGCGGTTTTTCGGGGCGCGTAGTCCGCCGTCCTTCTTCTTTCGCCATGACCCCCGCCGAGGCCCTTTCGCTGATCCGTTCGCAACTCGAGCGCATGAACGCGCTCTACGGGCGTCCCGTGTTCGACGAGTGGGCCTTGCTCGGGCTTGACGCGCGCGGCGGGGCGGCGGTGCTGGGCTACGAGGGGCCGAGGGCGAAGAGTTTCGCCGCGGAGCTGTCGATCGACGCGGCGGCCTTGCGCGCGGCGCAGGCGAAGCGCGACTACGGGGTGGGAGACTTCGAGTTTGTCCACGAGGAGGCGGGGCCCGGGTTGGATGCGTTTTTGCGCGCGGGTCCGGCGGCGTATCTCGTCTGCAACCACACCGGCAAGGCGATGGCGGACATCCGGCGCGAGCCGCGCTGGCGGCAGGCGCAGGTGGCGTGGTTCAACCTGGGCGAAAAATTCCGCGCGAATCCCGTGGAGGGGTGAGGCGCGGGGCCCGGTTAGTCGCCGGGGCTGCGGCGGAGGGAGCGCGTGTGTCGGGCGCGGCGTTGTCCGCGTGGTTCAGGCTGCATTGCATGCGGAGCCGCTTGGGTGGCGTGGTAAGTTTAACCACTCAGGAAACGGCCCAAGGGGCGTTTCTTGGCAAGGTGAGGCGCGGCTTTTGAAGCCGCGGCGGCGGGGGTCGATGAGGCGGCCAACGGCCGCGGGAGATGGCCCGTCGGTGGCGGGGATCTTTTTGGAAACACTCCCTGAACGGCCGCGGCGAGAAAGGCGGCGACGGCGCGCCGCCCTCCGGCGTTGGTGCGCGGCGGGTCAGAGCAGGTCGGCGGCGAGTTCGGCGAGTTTGCTGCGTTCGCCCTTGGTGAGTTTCACGTGGGCGGCGAGGGCCTGGCCCTTCATGCGGTCGTGGCAGTAGACGAGGCCGTTGCTGCGGGAGTCGACGTAGGGGTTGTCGATCTGGGCGGGGTCGCCGATGAGCACGATCTTCGAGCCTTCGCTGATGCGCGTGATGACGGTCTTCACCTCGTGGGGCGTGAGCTGCTGGGCCTCGTCGAGGATGAAGAAGCGGCGGGCGATGGAGCGGCCGCGGATGAAGGCGAGGGCCTCGATCTCGACGAGGCCGCTCTTGATGAGGCGCTCGTAGGGCTTCATCGGCGCGTTGGGGCCGGATCCGGCGGGGAGGGGGGCGTTGCCGCCGGAGATGGCGGCCTGCGACATGGCGAGGGCGGAGGCGCTCTTGTGCTTTTTCTTGGAGACCTTTTTCGCGGCGAACTGCGGGTCCTTGGGCGGCTTGGACGGGATGAGCACCTCGAGGGCGTCGAAGTAGGGCTGGAGCCAGGGCTTCATCTTTTCCTCCATGGTGCCGGGGAGGAATCCGATGTCTTTGCCGAGGGCGAAGACGGGGCGGGAGATGGAGACGCCGTCGTAGCGGGATTTGTCGTCGTGGGTCTGGTGGAGGGCGCAGCCGATGGAGAGGAGGGTCTTGCCGGTGCCGGCCTTGCCGAAGCAGGTGACGAGCGTGATGGAGTCGTCGAGGAGCGCGTCCATGAAGAACTGCTGCTCGAGGTTGCGGCCGCGGATGGGGATGCCGCCGGGGGCCTTGACCCAGTCGGGGAGGTTGAGGCGGCAGACGCGGCCCTCGCCGTAGTAGCGGGCGGGCATGGTTTTCCCCTCGGTGGAGCGGAGGAGGACGTATTCGTTGAGCGTGAGCGTCTTGGCGGTCTCGTCGTCGAGGCTGAACTCGCCCTCGGAGCAGAAGCGCTGGAGCTCGTAGATGGTGACCTCGATCTCGCGGTAGTCGCCCTCGTCGTCGACCTCGGCGACCTTGTCGTTGAGGTAGTCCTGGGCCTCGAGACCGACGGCGCGGGCCTTGAGGGCGACGTTGACGTCCTTGGTGACGAGGATGGTCGGCGGCGGGTAGCAGGACTTCACGTAGAGGGCCGCGGCGATGATGCGGTTGTCCTTCTTGGCGAGGTCGGGGAGGATGGCGCGGAAGGCCGCCATCTGCGGGGAGTCGCGCAGGGCGGGATCGGCGAGCCAGGGATTGATGATGACGGAGAGGGTGCCTCCGTTCTGGAGCTTCACGCCCTCGTGCATGGAGCGCGAGTCGGGGAGGAGCTCCGAGAGGATGCGGTGCACGCGGCGGGCGTTGCGGCCGCGCTCGGTGGACTGCTCCGTCTTGATGGCGTCGAGCTCTTCAAGCACCTCGACGGGGATGGCGAGGTTGTTGTCCTCGAACTTGAAGATCGACTGGGGGTCGTGGAGGAGGACGTTTGTGTCGAGGACGAAGGTCTTGGCCTTCGCGGACACCTTTAACCGAGGTTTCAGACCTACCGAACCGGTGGTGGATTCCATTAGGTGGTGGATAACTTGTAAGCAACCCTGCCGTCACGGGGAGGATTGTCGATGCCGGAGTGAGGGCGGAGGTGGGGAAACACGCGAATTTTACCGAGGCGAAGCATTGCACGGCGCGTGCCAGCCGCCCGTGTCGTTGCGGGCGGGCTTCCGGCGTGATCGCAAGGGCGGCTAGGCGCGTTGCGTGAGGGCGTTTTGCCGCGGTCGAAGAAAGGCTCGGAGGGGCGCGCCGGCGGTTACCACGATGGATGCGGTGCACGCTGTTCGGGGGGCTTGGGCGGGGGAGGCGCCCAGAGGCGCAGCAGGAGTTCCGCGAGGTTGCGCATGCTGGTGCGGGCGAGCCCCTCGCGCCGTGCCGTGCCGCGGAAGGGCTCGGTCACGCCGGCGCGCTCCACGTAGTAACGCCAAAGCTCTCCCTCGAGGGAAAAGGCGGCCGCGTGCGGGTCGCCCGAGCGGAGCGCCTCGCGCTTCACCACGCCCTCCCAGTGGCGCCGCTCGTCGGGCTGCGCGTGCAGGTAGTCGTAAAGCATTTGCTCGTTTCGGTTGAGGCTCATGTTTCTGCGCGGACGAGGGGGGAAAAGGGCGGAGGATCGCGTGCGAGGGACGAGGCGGAAAAACCAGGGAGCGCAGGATCCGGTAAAACGCGAGAGCGCCGCCAGTCCGCGTAACTTTTGCTCCGTTTTCCCGTTCCTCCCTGCTAGTTGACATCCATGTCGAAACTCAAAGAACAAGCCCCCGCCATCGTCGTCACCGCGCTTTTGATGGGCGCGTTGCTCGGCGGCTACGCCTACTACGTCAACGCCAAGGTCCTCCCCGCGCAGCGTCGCGCCATGGATGAGATGCGCCTCGCCCACGAAGCCGCGCTCGAGCGAAGCGCGGCCGAGACGCAGAAGCAGATCGCGGCCGTCAACCAGCTGCTCAAGGACGCCATCGCCACCCGTTCCGGCGGCATGTTCGCGAGCGAGGAGGAGGCCAAGGCCGCCGAGGCGGCCAAGGTCGCGCAACTCGCGGAGGCCGTCGCCCAGAAGCTCCAGCCCTACAACCCCCTTCCCAAGACCCCCGAGGAGGCCGAGCAGATGCAGAACGCCCAGATCGACAAGGTCTCGGGTCGCCTCTCCGAGCGCATCCAGCCGATCCTCGCCCAGATCGCCGGCGACCAAAACCTCACCCGCGATTCCATCAACCGCTACGCCGACCAGATTTCGCAGCAGATCACCGGCGTGCTCGCCGGCGAACTGGCCCGCAACGAGCGGCTGGGCACCCAGGTCCAGCTCACGCAGAGCCTGGCCCAGGAATCCATGGCGCTCTCCTCCGAGCTCACCGCCCTCTATCTCAGCTCGATCAAGGACCAAGGCGTGATCAACCGCCTCCTCCTCCTGCCCGCCAACATCGTGCGCGACGCCTCGCGTTTCCAGCTTCTGAACAACGACGAGCGCCGGGCCAAGGAGGCCGATCTTACCAAGCGCCTCCGAGACCTCCAGGGCCGCCTCGACGCCGCCCGGACCGCCACCGACTCCACGGTCGGAAACTCTCCCTCCGCCGCCGCGGAGACGAATCCGGGCTCGGTCGTCGTGGAGCCCGCCGACGCCGCGTCGGGGGCCGCCCCCGTCCGATACGCCCCGACCCGGCCTTCCCCCGCTCGATAGATAGAAATTATTCATGGCTCCGGCGGGCGCGGATTTTGGCCCTTCGCGCCGCCTCCCCGGGCCCCGGACGGCGGCGTAGTGACAATTTGGTGACGTCGGTTTCAGAGGGGAAACGTTCCGGGGTTTTCTCCGATGTTTTTGGCAACGAAAAAACGCGAAAACTTATGCGCCAAACGGCGGTGAATAACTTGTTGGAAACTTGCCCTTGAAAGGCCCCGCCGGGTCCTCGTTACTCCGCCCCCGTTTTACTTCCCGGCGTCTGCCGACGCGCTCTTTCCCACACCCCGCTTCCGCCTTCCCGTTCGGCCATCCGCCGAGAGACTTCCTATCCACTTGTCGTCAAAGACTTGTGATGACGCCCCGTCCGGCCTTGGCCGAGGGTCGTATTCCCTCTTTCTCTCGCCGGCCTGACCGTTTCGCCGGCTGAAAACGGGTCGTGACGAAAAAGCCTGGCGCAGACGTTTTGTGAATAAGCCTCCCAGCCCCCTTTCGTAACGCCCTCCATGCCCGTCGCCGCGTCCAGCTCCACTCATCTCTGGGATTCCGCCAAAGCAGATTTGCGCGGCCTCTTCCCCGAGGATGTGTTCAAGCTCTGGTTCGACCCGATCGTGTGCCTGGAGATGAACTCCGATCAACTGGTGCTCGGCGTGCCCAACGACTTCGCCGCGATTTGGATCAACGACAACTACATGGACTTGATCCTCCAGCGCCTGCGCCTCACCGCCGGCCGCGACATCAAGGTCCTCCTCCGCAAGGCCGACGCCGCCTCCTCCGTGTCCGCGGGGCCGGACTCCGAGGCCGCCGCCGAGCCCGCCCGCGTCCGGTTGCCCGCCCCCCGCCGCGTCGCGCGCCCGGTCGAGGAGCGAGCCCCCCGCCACTCCGCGCTCTCGCCGCGCAACACTTTCGAGAACTTCGTCGTCGGCTCGAACAACCAGATGGCCGCCGCCGCCGCCCGCGCCGTCGCCGACGCCCCCGGCCAGTCCTACAATCCGCTTTTCCTCTACGGCGACACCGGCCTCGGCAAGACCCACCTGATGCACGCCATCGGTCCCGCCATCCTCGCTCGCCGTCCCGACGCCCGCATCGCCTATCTCTCGGCCGAGACCTTCACCAACGACTTCATCCAGGCGATCCAGGAGAACGCCCTGACGAAGTTCCGCCAGCGCTACCGCCACGTCGACGTGTTGCTCATCGACGACATCCAGTTCCTCGCCGGCAAGGAGCGTTCACAGGAGGAGTTCTTTCACACCTTCAACGACCTCCACGGCGCCGGAAAGCAGATCGTGCTTTCCAGCGACCGTCGCGCCTCCGAGATCGAGAAGCTCGAGGCCCGCCTCGTGTCGCGCTTCGAGTGGGGACTCCCCGCCGACATCCAGCCGGCCGATTTCGAGACCCGCCTCGCCATCCTCCGCACCAAGGCCGCCGCCATGAAGTGCGAGCTGCCTGCGCCCGTCGCCGCCTTCATCGCGCAAAACATCGCGCGCAACATCCGCCGCCTCGAGGGAGCCCTGATCAAGGTCGTCTCCTACGCCCAGCTCAGCGGCAAGCCCATCGACCTGCCCGCCGCCGAGATGCTCCTCAAGGACGTTCTCATGGAGCAGGCGCAAAACCAGCTCACCATCGAGGGCATCCAGAAGCGCGTCGCCGACCACTTCCAGATCCGCCACAGCGACATGACGAGCAAGCGTCGTCCCAACAACATCGCCATCCCCCGCCAGATCGCGATGTATCTGACGCGCAACCTCATCCCCAAGCACTCGCTCCAGGAGATCGGCGACGCCTTCGGCGGCCGCGACCACGGCACCGTCATCCACGCCTGCAAGGCGGTGGACAACATGCTCGCCCAGGATGCGCACATGCGCGGCCAGATCGAGTTCCTCCGCGCTCAGCTCAGCCGCTGAGCCGGCTCGCGTTTTCAAACGGCGGCGCGATTCGCTCCGCCCCGTCAAACCCCGGCCCGCACGCCGGGGTTTTTGTTTTAAACGTGGCGCCGCGGTCCCTTGCCAAGGCCGCGCTGGCCGCCTAGCTTCCGCGCCTCTTTTTCCCATGTCCCTCACGCCCGAACAAAAAGCCGCTGTTTCCTCCTGGATCGTCGCCGGCGACAACCTCTCCGTCGTCCAGAAAAAGCTCCGCGACCAGTTCCAAGTGTCGATGACCTACATGGACGTCCGCTTCCTCGTGGACGATCTCAACCTCACCCTCAAGGACCCCGCGCCCAAAGCCGACGCCTCCGACGTCACCAAGGCCAAGGTCCCGCCCGCCGCGCCCGCCAAGGCGCCCGCGACGGCCAAGCCCGCCCCGGCCTCGGTCCCCGCCGACGCGACGGACGCGCTCGCCGACGTCCCGACCGACGAAGCCGTCGCGCCCGAGGAGGACGCGCTTCCGCCCGCCGGCGGCGGCGTCAGCGTCGACGTCGACGGCGTCACGCTCATCCCCGGCGCGATCGCGAGCGGCAGCGTCACCTTCAGCGACGGCGTGACCGGCAAGTGGATCGTCGACCAATACGGCCGCCCCGGCTTCACCGAGATCAGCCAGCCCGGCTATCGTCCCAGCAAGGACGACGCCCAGGCCTTCATGCAGCAGCTCGACCACGCGCTGCAGCAAAAGGGTTTCTGAACGAGGGCGCCGCCCAAATGGCGCTCGGCAGGATGCCGCTCAACCTGCGCCGCGCAGCTTGTCGACCATCTCGCGTTCGAAGACCTCGTAGATGATCGCGCGGCGGTTCATGTAAACGCACTCGATCATCTTGCCCGGACGGTAGCGAAATATGATCCGATACGGGCCGACACGCAGGCGGTGAAACCCTTCCAGGTCTTCGCTCAACGCCTTTAGTTCGCCCTGCTCGGTTTTAAGTCGCTCCAGCGCGTGTTTCGTCGCGCGTCTATGTTCCATCCCGACCGTAGCCAAGTAGTCTTTCACCTGTTGCTCGACGCGAAGCGTGTAGCTCATGGGGCGGGTCTAAGCGTGGTTTGGGCGGTGAAATTTAGTCCGGGATCTCGTCGAGGTCGTAGTAGGTGCCTTTGCCTTCACGCGCGTCCCGGATCGCCTGCATCGCCTTCGTGTCGGCGAGGATTTCCATCGTCTCCAAAAGCCCGCTGAGCTGCTCCGCGCCGAGCACGTAGGCCACCGTTTTGTCGTGGCGCGTGATCGTCGCCATCCGCCCGCTCTCCGCCGTGCGCACGAGCTGCGCCATGCTTTTCTGCGCCTCTTTAACGCTGTATACCGTTTTCATGGGAAAAGGCATACTCGCCTGCGTGCCTGAGGCAAGGCCGGGAACGCTCGCTCCGCCCGCTAAGCCGGTCGCCACGGCTCCATCAGGCGCCAGACGAGGCCGCTGCGGAGGTTCTCCGCCATGAGGAGCGTGATGCCTTGGTCGATGCCGATGACGTCGCCGCCGACCCAGCCGGTGTGCGGATTGAAGGCGTCGGCGAAGCCGTAGGGGCCGTGGATTTTCTCGCCCCAGCGCGCGTGCATCTCGCGCAGCGCGGCCGTGCAGTCCGCCGGCGCAAAGGGCAGCGAACCCGCGGCCGCACACGGCACCACGCTGCCGTCGATGCGTGGATCGACTTGGCCGGGCGTGATCGGCGGGCCGCCCCAGTCGAGGTAGCCGGCCGCGGCGTCGGACGAGGTGAGGCCCCAGACGTTTTCGCCGTAGAGGGGAAAGCGCGCGGCGAGATCCTTGCAGAACTGTTTCTGAGCGCGCGTGGCGGCGCAGGCCTGCGCGAAGAAGTTCACCCCGCTCACCTCGTCCTGATGGCCGCGCCAATCGAGCCAGGCCTGCGGGAATTGGTGCACGAAAAGCGGCGGATGATGGAGGAACCGTTCGCCGGCGTAGTCGACGAACGGCGTGCGGCGCCAGGCGCGCCACGTCGCGGCCGGAACGGATTTCGTCGCGTCGTGGCTCGCGAACCAGGTCATCGCGTAGTGCTCGGAAAATTGGTCCCAGCTCCAGGGGAGTTTCCCGCCCTCCGGTTTCCAGCCGTGGCTGATGCGTTGCCCGGCGTCGAGCAGCCAGGGCCAGTCGACCCGCGCCTCGATGGCTTGCGCGAGTTCGGCGACCACGCCGCCGAAGTAGACCGCGGCGGAAAGGGCGCCGAAGAGGAGCAGGCCGGTGTCGATGCTCGAGGCCTCGCAATCCCAGCCGCGCTGGGCGGCGCGGGTGTCGAGGAAGTGGTAGAAAAAACCGTGCTCGTGGGCGGCGTCGCGCCAGAGCGTGCGCAACACGCGCTCGGCGCAGGCGCGGCACTCGGCGCGCGACTCCCAGCCGCGCTCGGCGCCGATGACGAGCGCGGTGAGCCCGAAGCCCGTGGCGGCCACGCTGGCCATGTCGCCCGGCTTGGAGGCGTCGGCCTTGGCGCGGTCGGGAACGAGCCCGGTGTGCGGATGCGCGGTGTCGAAGAAGTAGCGAAAGGCGCGCCGCGAAAGGTCGTCGAGAAAGGCGTCGTCGGTCATGGTTTATTCATCGCGGAGTGCGCGGAGGAGTCCGGATTTATGGCCCACGAAACACACGAAAGGACACGAAAATAAACGGATGCCCGCGCTCTCCGCGTTCGTGTCTTTTCGTGTGTTTCGTGGGCAAGATGATTGGGGACGGATTCCGTGACCTCCGTGTGTTCCGTGGGCCGATTCTTCGTCAGCCGAGCAGGGCCTGGAGCCCGGCCTCGTCGAGGATGGCGACGCCGAGGGCGCGGGCCTTGTCGAGTTTCGAGCCGGCCTCCTCGCCGGCGACGATGTAGTGGGTTTTCCCCGACACGCTGCCGCTGACCTTCCCGCCGGCGGCCTCGATCAGGGCCTTGGCCTCGTCGCGCGAAAGCGTCGGCAAGGTGCCGGTGAGCACGAAGGTTTTCCCGGCCAGCGCGCCCTGCGCGGCGGCGCTGGCGAGACGCGCGGCCTTGGGCGCGATGCCAAGCTCGGCGAGGCGCGCCAGTGCGCGGCGGCCGCGTTCGCCGGAGAAAAAAATCACGACGTTGCGCGCCGCTTCGTAGCCGATCTTGTCCGCGCCGGGCGTGCGTTCACGGATTGCTTCCAGCTCCGCGAGCTCGCCGGCGAGGGCGGCATGACGGGCGACGCGCTCGGCGCGCTCGGTCTCGTCCTTGGGCGGATTGAGGCGCGAGCGGGGACTGATGCGCGCCATCTCGTCCATCACGTCGGCGAGGCGGGCGAGGCGAGGCAAGAGCTCGGACTTCGCCACGGCCTCGAGCGTGCCGTGGGCGGCGGCGATGTCCTGCGCGGTGGTCGAGCCGACGTCGCGGATCTGCAGGGCCATGAGCCAGCGGTCGAGCGGGAGCGAACGCGCGCGGGCGATGGCCTCGACGATCTTGGTCGCGTTTTTCACGCCGAGGATGCGCGGCGCCTCGGGCGTGCCGAGGTTGAGCGCGCCGAGCGGCTCGGCTTGGAGGGCGAAGAGATCGAAAACGTCGCGGACCTGGCCGCTGCGGACCAGCGCCTCCGCGACGACGCCGCCGAGGCTTTCGAGGTCGAGGACCTTGCGGTCGGCGACGTAGTCGAGGCGGGTGACGAGTTGCGCGGGGCAGTCGGCGTTGGGACAGCGGATGGCGACCTCGCCTTCGACGCGCACGACGGGCGTGGAGCAGACGGGACAGGCGGCGGGAAAAACGTAGGGCGCGCACTCGGGCGGACGTTTGGCGATGTTGACCGCGACGACGACGGGGATGATCTCGCCGGCCTTTTCCACCGTGACGAGGTCGCCGACGCGGATGTCCTTGCGCGCGATCTCGTCGGCGTTGTGCAGCGTCGCGCGGCCCACGGTGGTGCCGGCGAGCTGCACCGGCTCGAGCTCGGCGACCGGCGTGAGGACGCCGGTGCGGCCGACCTGGATGGTGATGTCGCGCAGGCGTGTCTCGGCTTGCTCGGGGGCGAACTTGTAGGCGCAGGCCCAGCGCGGGGAGAGTTTGCGGCCGCTCTGACCCTCGCCGCGAAAGCCGGCGCGGGCCTGGAGGGCGAAGTCGTCGAGCTTCACGACGGCGCCGTCGGTCGCGTAGGGGAGCGTCTTGCGGATGACGTCGAGCTTGCGGACCGCCTCGACCACGGCCTCGACGCCCATGGCGCCGTCGGCGCGCTGCTCGAGCACGGGCAGGCCCCAGGCGGCGAGCTGCGCGTGCCAGGCCTGCTGGGAGTCGATCGAGAGGGCGGGCTCGCAGGCGCCGCGTCCGTAGAGGACGATCTCGAGGCGGCGCGAGGCGACGAGGGCGGGGTCGAGGAGCTTGAGCGTGCCGGCGGCGAGATTGCGCGGGTTGGCGTAGGGCTCGTGGCCGGCCTCCTGCTCGGCGGCGTTGATGCGCGCGAACTCGTCGAAGCGGAGAAACACCTCGCCGCGGATCTCGATCAGATCGGGGAAATCGGCGGTGGGCGCGCCGGCCTCCGCGGCGGCGAAAAGATCGTCGGCGGGTGCGGCGGGTTTGGCGGGCGCGGGCGGGCGCTTCAGCTCGTGGGGCAGATTGGCGATGGTTTTGACGTTGGGCGTGACGTCGTCGCCCTCCTCGCCGTCGCCGCGGGTGACGGCGCGGACGAGTTTACCTTTTTCGTAGGTGAGCGAGATGGAGGCGCCGTCGATCTTGGGCTCGACGGAGTAGGCGAGTTGTTCCTTGCCGAAGAGGCGGGCGAGGCGGGCGCAGAAGTCGCGCAGCTCGGTCTCGTCGTAGGTGTTGTCGAGCGTGGTCATCGCCTGGCGATGTTTCACGCGGACGAAGCCCTCGCTGCGGTCGTCGCCGACGCGGGCGGTGGGGGAGGCGAGGCCGAGGGCGAGCGTCTCGGCGGGGTGGGCGGCTTCGAGATCGGCGAGCTCGCGCTTCAACGTGTCGTAGTCGAAGTCGCTGATGAGCGGGCGAGCCTCGCGGTAGTAGCGCTCGTCGTGGGCGGCGACTTCGGCGCGCAGCGCGGCGATGCGGGCGGAGGCTTCGGCGGGACTCATGCTCATCAGGAGGCGGGGGCGGTTTGCTCGGCGCCTTCGGGTGCGGCGGGCGCGGGCGCTCCTGCGCGGGCGGCGAAGCGGACGCGAAGGGGACGCTCGAGCAGGCGGCGATACCAAGGCCAGAAAGCGTAGAGGCTCACCGCGGTGGCGGCGCCGAGCGTGTCGGCGAGCCAGTCCGCGAACTCCACCGAGCGTCCCGGGGTGAAGCTCTGGCGAAACTCGTCGCTGATGCCGAAGAGCGCGACGATCAGGATCGCGTGGCGGAAGCGCCTCACGCCGGGGCTGCGCGCTACGAGCGTGCCGAGCAGGCCGAAGACGCTGAAATGGGCGATCTTGTCGAAGTTCACGATGCCCGGCGGCGTCGCGACCTGGCTCTGGCCGGACGCGATCACGACCATGGCCGCGAGCGCCAGCGGGTAGAGCCAGCGCAGGCGAAGCGAGGGGGACGGTGCGGGAAGAGGAGTCATCGAGCCGGTTTGACCGCGGATTACGGAGAAGGGCGCGGAGGAAACGACAAGTTTACAAGGGCGTAAGCCGGACGGTTTTTACGATTCGCGCCGAGGCTTCGCCGGCGTGGCGACGGGCTCCTGCCGCCACGCTTTTAATGTATCTCTAGGCTTATCCTCCTGCGCCGGGACTTTGCGATTGCGGACGTCCTGCCGCTGACGGGCATGAGCGCGACGGCGTTGGAGGCTCCCTGTCCGGCGGGTCTCCGGTGTCGTTTTCCAACCCCACCCTCCGCTCCCCATGTCCACGTATTCCTCCTTTGTGGGCGCCGGCCTCTGCGCCTGCGCCCTGTTCGTCGCGGCGACTCCGGCTTCGGCGCAAAAAACCCTGGCCCACTGGAACTTCAATTCCGGTTTCGAGGGCGTCACTTTTTCCGCCCGCCCCGCCGAGGATTTGTCCGGCAACGGCTATCTCCTCTACGGCTACGACAACGTGGTCGGCCCTGCCTACTCCGCCGAGACCTCGGACCGCGTCGGCTTCAGCTGCCGCACCGTGATTCCGCAGGACGGCTACACCATCGACGCGGGCGTCAACAACTGGTCGCCCGCGGAATGGACGATCGAGGTCTCGGTGCGCATGAACCGCATGGACGGATGGGTCACGTTCATCGGCCGCGATGGCAGCAGCTGGCCGGGTTCGTCCAAGGCCGATTTTTACTTTCAAAAGAACGGCACGAACAACCGCATCCGGCTCGATTTCGCCACGACCGACGGAGCGCGTTACATGATCGAATCGCCCTTCGCCGCGACCGCGGGCGTCTGGTATCACGTCGCGCTCGTCTCGGACGGGAAGAAGGTCTCGATGTATGTCGATCAGGGCGACGGGGAGGGTTATCAGCTCGCCGCGGCCACGGCGCTCACCGGAGCGAAGAGCGCCCTCGCCACCAGCGGCGCCAACTGGATTTTCGGCCGCGGTTGGTATGCGGGCAAATATGTCGACCATCTCGACGGCTTCCTCGACGACATTCGTTTCACCGAGGGCGCCTTGCCGCCCGCCAAGTTCCTGCACGCGAAGGCGGTCAAGACCGCGCCCCTCGCCCCCAAGCTCGAGGCGGCGCGGAACGGTCGGGAGGTGTCGCTCACGTGGAATCTGCCCGAGGGCGGGGCGGAGCATCTGGACCTTTACCGCCACAATCGCGAGACGCCCGCGGGGCGCACCCGCGTGGCCACGCTTTATCCGCCCGCCAGCCTGTATCTCGATCAGGTGCCCGAGGCGGACACGACCTACTGGTATTGGCTCGTGGTGCGGGACTCCGAGGGCCGGGAAAGCACGCTCGGTCCCATCGCCTCGAAGCCGGCCACGGTGTGGACGCCCTGAGGAGGCGCTTGCGCCGTTCGTGGTCGCGCGACGCGTTTCCGCGAGCGGGTCAGGGCGCGGGGCGCGACGCGTTCGCGGACGTCGTCGCCCCGTCCAGCAACGGCTTTAGCCCCGACCAGACGGTCTCGGCCATGCGCCGGTGGCCGTCCTCGTTGGGGTGGATGGCGTCTGCCTGGTTGAGCTCGCGCACGCCGCCCACGCCTTCGAGGAGAAAGGGCACGAGCGGCCAGCCCTGCTTTTGGGCGAGCTCGGGGAAAACCCGGTCGAAGCGCGCGGCGTAGTCGCCCATGCTGGGCGGCATGCGTTGCCCGACGAGGAGCACGCGGGCGTCGGGCTGCTTCGCGCGCACCCGGGCCGCGATGGCCTCGAGGTTGCGCTCCACGAGGGCGGGATCGAGGCCGCGCAGCCCGTCGTTGCTGCCGAGGGCGAGGACGAGAATCGACACCGGCTGGCGCAGCACCCAGTCGACGCGTCGCAGGCCGCCGGAGGTGGTGTCGCCCGAGACGCCGGCGTTGACCACCCGCCAACGGGGCGCGGCCGGACCGGCGGTGGCGCCGAGGGCGTCGAGCTTTTGCTGGATGAGCGCCGGGTAGGCCTGCGTCGCCGGGTCGGGCAACCCGTAGCCGAAGGTGAGACTGTCCCCGAGAAAGAGGATCACGCGCGGCGGCGCTTCGGCGGCGGACAGGGAAGGGGCGGAACCGAGGGAAAACGCGAAGCAGGCGAACAAGGCGGCGAGCGAACGGAGCATGTGGGTGCCGAACATGGCGCGCGGGCGAAGTTCCGCAAACGGACATCGTCGGCGCCCTGTCCGTCCCCGTCTCCACACGGGGCCCGGCGTCGGGGCTCGGCCGCGCGCGTGTCGCCGGCGCGGCCGGTCCGAAAACAAATCGCCGGCCCGCGAAAAATCCGGCGGATTCTTCTAATAAACCGCGCGGACGCCCGTAGAGCCCTGTGAACACCCACCGATGAAACGGGAGCCCCGCCATGAGCTTATCCAACCGACGGACGATTTTGTCCCTCGCGCGGTCGCGTCGCACGAAGCGGCGCTGCTGCGCTACGCCGGCCGCCTTTTGGGCGACCCCCACCGCGCCCGCGACGTCGTGCAGGACGTCTTCGTGCGCCTGCTCGCCGCGCCCCGCGCCGAGGTCGAGACCCACCTCGCGGAGTGGCTTTTCACCGTCTGCCGCCACCGCGCGGTCGACGTGCTGCGAAAGGAGGGCCGCATGAGCCGCCTCGAACCCACGTCGAGCCCATCCGAGGCCGGCACGCCGCCGGGGCTGGTTTCGTCCGAGCCACGGCCCGGCGACGCGATGGAGGCCGAGGAGACGCGCGCGGAGTTGTTGCGCCTCATCGACCGCCTGCCCGCGAGCCAGCAGGAGGTGATCCGCCTGAAATTTCAGACCGGCTTCAGCTACAAGGAAATCAGCCGCATCACCGAGCTCTCGGTGTCGAACGTCGGCTTCCTCATCCACACCGCGGTGCAGCGTCTGCGCGCGGAGTTCGCGGCCCAGGAGCCCTGAGGCCGGGACGAACGCGAAACGAAACGAGAGCAAACCAGGAGAACCGAAAAATGACTTTGGAGAATCATCACGATGAACAGGAGGCGCGTCTGAGCGCCTACGCCTTTGGCGAACTGGAGGGCGGGGAACTCGCCGCGATGGAGGCCCGGATCGCCGCCGATCCGCTGCTGGCCGCGCGCGTGGCCGAACTGCGCGCCTTCGGCGAGGAGCTGGGCGCGGTGTTGAAAGACGAGCCTTCCAGTGCCGACGCCACCGCCGCCGGGCCCGTCGTCGCCGAACCCGCCCAGGCCGCCCCTCCCGCCTCCGCGGTGACGTCCGCCTCGCCGTCCGGACGCCTGCTGTATTTTCCGGCCTGGGCCTGGACGGCGGCGGGTTTCGCCGCGGCCGCCGGCGTGGCGGTCCTCGTGTCCTTGCGTCAGACGGAGCTGCCTTTCGGCAAGGAGGAACTGGGCGCCCAGGTCGCACCGCGCGAACGCGTCGCGCCCGCGCCCACGTCGGCTGATCCGAGCGCGTCGGTCGCGCGTTTGGCGGAGCCGAAACCGCTCGCCGCTTCCGCGGTCGCGGATTCGGACAAAACGTCCGCGCCTAAAGCCGACGCGCTCTTCGGCGACACGCCGACGGTCTCCTTCGAGGCCGCGTTGGACAAGGCCAAGGGCAGCTTCGCCGCCGTGTCCGAATTTAAAAAGGCACCCGCTGACGGCCTTTACGGTGGTGTGGCGCCCGCGACGCCCGCGTCCGCCCCGGTCATCGTCGGCGAGTATTCCTTCCCCGCGTCGACTCCCGTCCTGGATGCCACCGTCGCTCCCGTCGCCCCTG